>Ga0307375_10001181_pt1 | contig 29255 bp, 22 predicted proteins | sample TR1MG_FD_202531 | JGI IMG/M metagenome (GOLD analysis project Ga0307375, IMG submission 202531) | Soil microbial communities from Risofladan, Vaasa, Finland - TR-1 | ecosystem: Environmental > Terrestrial > Soil > Coastal area > Acid sulfate soil | place: Finland: Risofladan, Vaasa | collected...
CTTCGAAAGAGGGGAGAGCTGGACTCCATTCTCGCCCTGCAACAATTTGCCGATAAGCTCGATAGAGTCTTGGTAGAGACTGTGGAGGAGGGTGTCATGACAGGTGATTTGGCTCGTCTTTGCAATCCTCCTGCTAAAACAATTCTTTCGGGAGAGGACTTTATTATTGAGCTAGGTCGTCGCATGGCTTTATAGCAATACTACAATTCCAATACTAAAACGGCAGTCCCTTTTTAAAATGGGGCTGCCGTTTTTATATTTAGTTGTTTGGTGCTGTTGAAACTATTCTTGTTTCAATAGAAATTCCAATGGAATATTCAACCGATGGTTCCAAGACCTTTCTGAATGGTTGTCGCCCGTAAATTTTCGAGTAATCCAGTTAACGTTTGAATACCCTTTGCTTGCAATAATTTTATCTGCTTGGAGTTGGTAGGGCTCGTAAAGGGAATCTAGCGTTTTGGTTCCATAGTCGAAGTATAGCTTGTGCGTTTTTGGAGAGGGTAAATGACTTTTCATATAGGCCAAGAAAGCCTCTGGTATTGGATTGTTCTTTGTGGAAAAAGTTCCAATCCAGTGAGTGGAAAGGCCGGCAGCCCCACCAAAAACTCTGGGGTATTCACAAATGGCATACATCGAAATTAGCCCGCCCATGCTCGATCCGGCAATAAACGTATTCTCTCTATTGGTGAATGTCGAGAAATGGCTGTCGATGTAGGGCTTTAATTCTTTTACTATAAACTTCAGGTAGCTATCTGATCTTACCTTGCCATCGAAAAGGGCACTCTCACCGTTGCGCTTGGTGGAGTTTATTAGGGAGTCCTTAAATGTTTTTGGGAGCGATTCGAATGGCTTTTGTGGGAGGTAGTCGGAATGCCGTCCCTTCCCTGAGTTCCATATACCTATAACAATACAGCTTCGAATCTTTCCCTCATTCATCAACTTACACATGGTTTCGTCAACGCCCCACTCCTGATGGTTCCATGTTATGGTGGAGTCGAATAGCATTTGACCATCGTGCATGTAGAGTACGGCGTATTTTTTAGCAGAGTCGTAGCTCTCTGGGAGCCAGACATCTACATTGCGGGCAGCGATGTATTTTGATTGAAAATTCTCTATTTGAATGATCTTTCCACATGATGCAGTAGGTACTTGACCTTCGGCAATGATTGTTGCAAGCGCAAATGCAGTAAGGAGGGGAATAAACTTCTTCATACTTAAAAGATTGATGTTACTATTGTGTGCAACATAGAGTTAATTCTACAAAGGTATTTATTGTGTTTAATCGGGAAGAGACAACCATTATTTTCCTTGATTAAAAAATAGGATGCACATATTGAACCTTAATTATTGCGCTATTCACTTTCATTGAGTTTGTGGTATTTCTAGCTATTTTTACCATCTAAATAGTAGGTATGACAACCTGGCTTAGCGGTGCAGTAATTTATCAGGTTCTGGTGGATCGGTTTGCAAATACTACCGAAATGAAACCTGATAGAGGCGAAAATGAGTTCCTTGGGGGAACTCTTAACGGAACACGAGATAAACTACCCTACCTGCAGACCATGGGCGTTAATTGCCTTTGGCTATCGCCTTTCTATCAAACAGATGCATACCATGGATACCACATTACCAACTTTGATGAGGTTGATCCTCATTTTGGAACGCTTGCCGATTTAAAGTCTTTAGTTGACGATTGCCATAGGCGGGGAATGAAAATAATTGCCGATTGGGTTCCCAACCATTGCTCAACTCAGCATCCCTTTTTTCAGGCAGCGCTCAAGGATAAAGATTGCCCGTATCGGGAGTGGTTTTACTTCAACAAGGGTACCAAGAGCTATCGATATTTTTTGCATTATCCAGAGTTGGCCAAGCTTAATCTAAATAACCCTATGGCGCGCCGCTACATGCTAAACAATGCTCGTTACTGGCTTAGCATAGGTCTTGATGGGTTTCGTATCGACCACGCCATTGGGCCAGGAATGGGCTTTTGGAAGGCGCTTCGCCGGTTGGTAAATAAGGAGTTTCCTGCGGTGGTTCTGTTGGGGGAGGTGTGGGGTGCCGGAATTGCTCCAGCCGATTTCTCAACACTTGGAATGCTGCACAAGCAGCGTCGCCGCCGATGGGGCATTAACCAGCAAGAACTTCAGCTGGACTACCAGGCGGTGTTCCACGGGGTGCTCGATTTTCATTTCGCCCACCTGCTGCGCACCCATTTTTCAAAACAAGGCAAGGTTAATGCAGATTTAATGGCTGCCTGTTTGGACCATTTTTCGTTAGGCTATTCCAACTCGTTTCTGCCGGTTCTCTTTCTCGATAATCACGACCTCGATCGCTTTTTGTTTGAGTGCGAAGGAAAAAAAGCTAGGTTGGAGACCGCGTTGTCGTTTTTGTTCTCATTTCCTTATCCTCGAGTAATTTATTATGGAACGGAGGCATTGATGACCCAGCGTCAATCCATTCTTCTGCCTTTGCCCAATGCCGACTTACAGGCACGTCAGCCAATGGATTGGAAATCAGTTGATACCAACATGGTAGATCTTATCCACCAATTGACCTCCATCACTTGATATTGGATAAACATATTTTCAAGTATAATGCATAGGCTAATTAATTATCGCAATCGATGGAAAAGGCGGTTAATCTGTTGTAAAAAATCTTTTTATAGTTTCAAACTCGAACCAAAAACTATACTTTTACCTCAAATTCAAAAGTAGTAAACATGACTAGAGATACGCAGATATTTGATCTTATTGCTAAAGAGCGCGAGCGTCAAATGCATGGTGTTGAATTAATTGCTTCTGAAAACTTTGTGAGCGAACAGGTGCTGGAGGCAATGGGCTCTGTGCTTACCAACAAGTATGCCGAAGGTTATCCGGGTGCCCGTTACTATGGCGGTTGCCAGATTGTGGACCAAACTGAGCAGCTGGCTATTGACCGGTTGAAGAAACTTTTTAATGCCGAGTATGCCAACGTACAGCCACACTCCGGTGCACAGGCAAACATGGCCGTATTCATGGCCTGTCTAAAGCCTGGCGACACATTCTTGGGTTTAGACCTTTCTCACGGCGGTCACCTTTCACATGGTTCGCCAGTAAATATGTCGGGCATTCTCTACAATGCTGTTTCCTACGGAGTAAAGGAAGAGACAGGTCGTGTTGACTATGAGATGATGGAGCAAATGGCCATTGAGCATAAGCCAAAACTTATTGTGGGTGGAGCCTCAGCCTATTCTCGCGAATGGAACTACGAGCGTATGCGTGCAATTGCCGATAAGGTAGGTGCGTTGCTCATGATTGACATGGCCCATCCGGCCGGACTTATTGCAGCTGGTTTGCTCGACAATCCGCTCAAGTATGCTCATGTTGTTACCTCCACCACCCATAAAACGCTGCGTGGTCCAAGAGGTGGCATCATTTTAATGGGTAAAGATTTCCCTAACCCCTGGGGTTTAACCACACCAAAGGGTGAGATTAAGATGATGTCGCAGGTGCTCAACTCTTCTGTTTTCCCTGGTATTCAGGGTGGGCCGCTGGAGCATGTAATTGCCTCCAAGGCGGTTTCGTTTGGTGAAGCATTGCTTCCCGAGTATAAAGTTTACCAAGCACAGGTTAAAAAGAATGCCGCTGTTATGGCAAAGGCATTTATGGATCTCGGCTATAAGGTAATCTCCGGTGGAACCGATAACCACTCCATGCTCATCGACCTTCGGACAAAATTCCCGGATATTACTGGAAAGAAGGTTGAAAATACCTTAGTGTTGGCCGACATCACCATTAACAAAAATATGGTTCCTTTCGATAGCCGCTCACCTTTTCAAACCAGCGGATTACGCGTTGGAACACCGGCTATAACCACCCGTGGGTTGAAGGAAGCCCATGTGGAAAAGGTTGTTGAATTTATCGACACTGTAATTGCAAATATTGATAGTCAGGCTACTCTCGATTCTGTTAGGGCAGAGGTGAATAAGCTAATGAACGATTTTCCGCTTTTTGCTTGGTAAAAATAGTCTGTATTGCAAAATTAAGAACCGGGTATTTCCCGGTTCTTTTGCTGATAACCCATTCATAAGATACCCTTATCGTGTAGTAATTAGGCTGGATGTTGTATAATCTCTAGCATTTTTTTTAAAAGGGAAAAAATCTTCACATAATCAATAAGTTAGAATCAAATTCTCTAAAGGTTGAAATAGTTAAACATCGTTTATCTGTTTAAGAAGTTTTTTCAATAACTTAGAGTCCTTAAGCAAGGCTTGCATGAAGCACATTCTACACCATCGCATGATTCGGATTTCACTTATGCTGCTTGGCTTTTTGCTATTGCAGACAAATACTTTTCCACAGAAAGTGGGCGGTAATGGCTATGATTATTTTGGCGAGTTTGTCAATGGACGGGCATTTGTTTACTCAGGAGGTTACTGGGGCATTATCGACGAAAACGGGAATGAAATAGTTCCCCCAAAGTATACTAAAATCTATCCGTTCTATAAAGGTCGTGCAAATGTGCTGGTTAATGGTAATTGGGGAGTCATAGGTGAGGATGGAAAGGAGATAATTCCACCCATCTATACAAAAATATATCCCTTCGAAAATGGAAGAGCGTTGGTGTTGGGTGATGGTAAGTTCGGCATTATCGATGAAAGCGGAAAGATTATAGTTCCGGTAATATATGTTCGTATTGCGCCATTTGTAAGGGGGCGAGCTATGGTATACCGCGATAAGCATTGGGGGATGATTGATTCCCTAGGACGGGAGGTTATTCCGCCAAAATATGATAAGGTTGGTCCGTTTAAGGAGGGATATGCCGAGGTATGGCTAAATATGAAGGTTGGTTTGGTTGATGAGATGGGTAAGGAAATTGTTCCTCCACAGTATGAGAAGATAACCGAGTTCCAAGGAGGTAAAGCTTTGGTATTCATCGAAGGCAGAATTGGAGTAATTGATCAAACTGGCAAAGAGTTGGTTCCATCGGCTTACAATAAAATTGGTCCATACGTTAATGGACGGGCCATAGTAGTTAAGAGTGGCAAGTTTGGTATTCTTTCTCAGGATGGGAACGAGATACTGCCTCCAATTTACGATAAGATTGGTCCATTTGAAGATGGTCGTGCAGTGATTTATAAAGATGGTCTATGTGGAATTATTTCGGAGGAGGGCAAGATCACTGTTTCGCCCCGTTACGATAAAATAACCTTTATTAAGAACCATCGTGCCAAGGTGCTGCTGAATGGGCGTTACGGAATTATTGATGAGGCCGGAAACGAAATAATCTCTCCAAGGAAGAAGAAGAAAGAATATTAGTTCATGGAGTGGTATACCTACCTCTTAATAGTGGTTGCTGGCTTTATTGCTGGATTCATCAATACGCTTGCCGGTGCAGGATCGTTGCTCATTTTACCCTTGCTCATTTTTATTGGATTGCCGGCTACAGTTGCGAATGGAACTAACCGCATAGGAGTTCTACTTCAGAGCATAGTGGCAACAAGAAGTTTTAAGCAGAGGAAGCTTTTTGTATGGTCAGAAGCGGTAGAATACCTAATCCCCGCTTCTGCTGGGGCATTAGTGGGTGCCTCACTGGCTGTATCGCTCAACGAGCATTTAATGCAGCGCATTATAGGTGGGTTGCTGATATTCATGTTTTTTGTTGTGCTCCACAAGCCTGAGCGGTGGATATCTGATGCAAAACCATTGAACTTAAATCCGTTAATGCGTATTCTTCGCGGAGGGGTGTTTTTCTTGGTGGGTGTTTACGGTGGATTTATTCAAGCCGGAGTAGGATACTTTCTTTTAGCTTCATTTGTTTTTCTTACGGGGTCCAATTTGGTTAAATCCAATGCACTGAAGGTACTTCTTACCATGGTTTTCACTGTATTTGCCTTGGTGATATTTATGATCAATCACGAAGTGGACTACTTTATTGGTTTACTACTTGGGGTAGGTAGCATGACCGGTGCTTGGCTAGCTGCAAAATTGGCAATTACTAAAGGAGCAATTTTTGTTCGATATTTTCTGTTGGCAACGTTGCTCCTGTTTTCAGTAAAATTGCTCTTCTTTTAGTTGCATAAAATTATAGAGACTAAAAATCCAGAAGATTAGGGATTGGTTTGTTAACCTCACAATTTTTTTTGGAAAATGCTATTGCAATCTGAAGTTGTAGGTGATAGTCCCAGTTTGATATGGTGGGGCATCTTGTTTTACGTTAAACTTTGCTTTTAACGCGGCATCCTTAGCTGCTTCAAAAAGTTTTTCATCCTGCACAGTGGATCCTTTGATGGTGGGACTTGCCTTTACCACATTACCATTTCTATCAACGGTGATTTCAACCACTACTTTGCCCTCGGCTTGTGAATTGTATTTTGGTGAGGGCAAGGTTAGGTAACCTCTACCCGCAAGGCTAAACGAGGGAACATTACCATTTCCGCCACCAATTCTGTTGCCAGTAAGCGGTGAACCATTGGGGTCGCCTTGGTTTCCTTTTCCACCAACTTCGCCTTCACCTTGGTTGCCACCGTCGCTCTTCTGTCCCGGAAATAGTGCTTTGGGATTAACCTTTGGCTGAGGTTTGGTTTCGGTATCTTTGCTTTTATTAGTTTCAGTAGGCTTTGTAGCTTCCTTCGTAATTTTCAGTTTTGGGTTTTTCTTTGTTTGCTGTTTTTTTACTATAACTGGCGCATCTTGGTAGTCCTGAGTCATTGGAGTTTCTTCGTCGGCTGGCTTAACTGCTGCAGCAACTGCTAGTTTTGGCTGAACATCGGTTGCTGGTTCAATCCGTCCTAACCCAGTATTGTCTGTGCCAAAGTTGATGAGAATACCAGCATTATCCTGTGGCGGTGTTGATGCGCCAAGGTTTATGAGAATAAGTATTAGCAGCAGTGCCACATGAAAGGAGATGGTGGCTGCTAACCCTTTAATTCTGTCAACTGGTTTTGTCTCTGTCATGCCTATTGTTCTGCGCTAGTTGCTAGTATTAGTTTGTAGCGATTGTTTCGAGCAATATTCATTACCTTAACTACCTCATCGATGGGCACGCTCTTATCTGCATGCAAGGAAAGCGTTGGATCTTCATCATTCATCAACTTCTGTTGAATAACGCTTTCCAACTGAGAAAAGGGAACGGGGGTGGACTCAACATAATAGGTCAAATCCTTGGTGATGGAGACGGTGGTCATAGGTTTCCCCTTCACCTGGCTATTGCTGCGAGGAAGCTGCAACGGCAAGGCGTTGGGCGAAATAAGGGTGGAGGATAGCATGAAAAATAGAAGTATCTGAAACACCATGTCCGACATGGCAGACATACTAAACCCACTTTCAATCTTTACACTTCGCTTTAGTCCCATTGGAAAATAATTTAATCAACCGGTTCATTCAGGAGGTCCATAAACTCAGTGGTGTTGCGCTCCATATTAAAGACTACTTTTTCAACCTTAGCAACAAGGATGTTGTAGCCAAAGTAAGCGAAAATACCAACGAATAGCCCACCAACGGTGGTAACCATGGCAGTATAAATACCACCAGACAATAGTCCCATTTCAATATTACTTCCCGCTTTCGACATTTCAAAGAAGGCCTGGATAAGACCAATTACGGTACCTAAAAATCCAAGCATTGGTGCTCCACCAGCAATGGTTGCCAAGGTTGGAAGGCCTGCCTCCAACTTGGATATTTCGAGGTTACCCACATTTTCTATGGCAGTGTTTACGTCGGGAAGTGGTCGTCCTATTCGCTGAATTCCCTTCTCAATCATTCTGGCAATGGGTGTTTCCTTCGATTGGCATAAGGCTTTTGCTGCATCAATCTTATCGTCGTGAATGTATTCCTTTATCTGGTTCATAAAGTTGAAGTCAACCTTTTGAGCCTTGTAGATGGCTGAGTAACGTTCGCTAAAGATGTAAACAGCAATTACCGATAGAACGGCTAGCACAATCATTATCCATCCGCCTTTTACGGCTAGATCCCAAAGACCAAGAGTGTTTTGGCTTGCTGGAAGGCTTGTCGCTACCTGTGTAAGTGGTTGCGCTTGAAGCAATAACAAAGAGATACTCATATGTGTAGTTGTTTTTAATTGCACGAATTTACAAAAAAAACGACAGTTGAACGTTTTTATTTTGTTCCAACACCAGTGGTGTCTGCGCTGCTTTGGTCTTTAACTCTAGGCTCTACCGGTAACGTCCCATTTTGATTGGTTGTGTCGGCTGGCGGAAGGTTTTTCTTGGCTTTTTTGTCTTTTTTACTTCCGAAAATCTTCCTCCTTAAATCGCCAAGGTTGTTGAACTCCTCCCGGTAGGAGATACCAATGCCTTGAGTATTGGGTGAACGCTCATAAATTAGGTTGTCGTTGGACCGTGTAAACCCCTTTACACTAAGTTTCGGGGTAATTTTGTATTCAATGTCAAAGTCGCCACCTAGTCCATTCCCTGATGTTTTGCTATTGCCACCCATATCCACATTGCCGTTAACGGTCACCCGATCGTTAAATAGCTGGGTGGAGATGGCTACCTCAACCTCGTCGTTAGTTACTTGGTCTCCTGGGCGATACTTGAATCCCACATCGAATGTTTTGCTTAGCTGTGAGAGCCAGTTGCTCAGCTGATTCGATAGGAACTCGCTTGCGGTTACACTTACGCTGGCTGCTCCAAAACTTTGGCCTGATACTCCGTTCTGGTTCTGCATTTCGTTGAAGGCCATGTCGGGAAAAAAGCTATTGATGACCAGCAGGGAGAGGAATTGTTTACTAACTTTTTCATCGGTGTTCAGCGCATTCAAAACCTTACCTTGGGTTTCTGCATCAATATTTGGAATGTTGATGTTGAATTTAATGGTTGGCTGCATTAACTTATCGGTCATCAGAATTTGGCATTCCACAGGTATCCGACGTTTATACACTGCGCTGGTATCGTTGAGCAAATCGCTTAACGCCGCTTTTAGCTTATACACTGCTTTAATGTCGACGCTGGCATTAGAAGCGTCTCCATTCCAGCGAAGGGTGCTGCCGTTATCAATTTTAAAGTGTTTGTTAATTACGTTCTGTAGGGTGAAGAGGTAGTCTCCTTGGTCGATAGTGTAGTCACCATATATCTTGAAGATGTCCTGATTAGGGTTGATCTCCATCTTTAGATTGCCATTGCCGGTAGCCTTGATTATGTCACCAACTTTTGGGTCGATAATGATCTGGGCCTCTGCGTTCGTATTAACGTTCAAGTTTAAATTAATATTTAGCTGCATCTGATCTTCCGCTTTTTCCTCCTTCTTTTCCTCTATAACAATTTCATCAGTTTTTGGTTTTACAATAGTTAAGAAGTCGGAGTTGCTTACCTCGTTGGCTGAATTAAGCGGAATCATCATACTGGTGTTCTTATCTGTAGTGGCATTGGCCTCTATGAGCAGGGCGTCGGCATTTCCCGATATTGTTGCTGTTCCGCTTGCGTATGCAAGGCCATAGAAAAGTTCGTTGTTGCGTTGGGTAGTGTTGATGCACTGTAAGTTTTTGAGGCCTAGATTGATTTTGTAAAAAATATTACTGAAGTTATTATGGGTAAAAGTTGCATCCAAAGAGGCCTTGCCCCCCTTAGAATCTAATAATTTCCCATTTTTTATGGACACCTGTCCATTCCTGATCTCAATTGGGGCATCAACTTTGTAATGCGTATTGAGGTAATCCACCGTGAATCCAAGGTTGTTCGTCTTTAGGTTGCCATTGATTACCGGTGACGAAAGTTTGCCAGTAACGCTTATTTCCCCTTCAAGCCCACCTTCAGGTTCAGAGAGAATGTCGGCAAGGAATGGGCTGAACCTCTCCATCATAAGTGAGTGAATTTCTGCTTTCAAATTCAGGTTATCCTGCTTGGGCTCGTAGCTTCCATCCAGCGTAAAAAGGGTGGTGTCGTTTCTCACTGTGGTTACGGTAACCATAAACTTCTGCGATTCATCATCCCAAAGGCTTTGGATTTGAGATGTGCCCACCAATTTGTCGTTTACTTTAAGATCTTTGAGATAAAGGTTCGAGGAAAATATTGGATTGTCAAACAAATCTCCAATTTTAGCATAGCCGTTAATGATACCCTGGAAGTTGTAGCCTGTTGATTCTGTCAGAAAATTGATGTTTGAAATGTCGATGTTGTTAAATGAAACCTCAATGGAGTCAGTTACCATGCCACCGGCCTTTCCGGAAATGGCAATGCTCTGATGCTTGTTGTATAAATTGATGTTGTGGAAGGCGATTAGGTTAGAGTCAAGGTCAACGGAGGAGCCTCCAATGCTCCATGTAGTATCGTTTAATATCAAGTCAGATGGATCGAAGGTGATTCTTGCTAAAGGTTTGGTTGAGTCACCTCTTTCTAGGAGGTTTATTCTACCCAATATAGTTCCACTATTTTTTTTGTCACTCTGATTATCCCAGTCTAATTTGAATTTTGAGATATTATTGGCGGTAGTGGTGGCAAAGTTCACCTGCTGAATTTGAATACCACCAGCGTCGAGTTGATTTGCTGTAAAGCCAACTTTCAGCAATGAGTCAACTGTTTGGGCTGTAATGGTGAGCTCTTTCATTTTATTGTCGTCGAGGCCAATTTCGGGAAATCGAGCTCTGATATTGACGGTCTGGAGAACAGGGTTGTAGATAGAAAAAATTGTTGAGTTGCTGCCAATCAAAAGGCCGGGCACAATGTCGCTAAGCATTTCGCTACCAGCTTTTTTGACATTTATTCTCAGCATGTAAGTTTGGTCGGAATTTCCCTCTTCAGATTCGGCTACAGTAGGTGGTTGTGAGCTTTGCTTAGCTTGCATGGCCGGTAAGTACTTCTGAAAAAAATTGACCAATGATACAGAGATGTTTGCAAAGCTATATTTGCCCCGAAGTTCTGCATCAACCATGTCCGATTTAAGGCTCAGGCTATGGCTGAAGGCACTGCTGGCTGCTTTGAGCTCAATGTTGCCAAGCTTATGGTTATGGGAAGAGGAGCGATAAATTGGGTTCTGAATACTCAGCTCCCCGTTGAGGTTGTCGAGGCTGTTGCCCGATAGTTTGGAGGAGAGGCCAAACGACAGAAGAGACAAGGTATCTTTGTCGTACATATTAAGATGGAAGAGGTCGGCTTTTGCCAAAAAGAGAGAGAAATCGAATACCGGCAGCTCCTTTGAAAAATCGATTTTACCGTTCAGGTTAAACTTTAAATTGGGGTCCTTGCTCACAATACTACCATCAAACGAACTTTCAGTAGCCTTTCCATCGAAGAAAATGTCACTATAGGAGTATCCTTGAAGATCGAGTCTATCAATTTTGGCAGTTACATTGGCTTCAACGTGCTGCTTGAAGTAGTAGCCTTTTCCCTTAATACTGGCCGTTACCTTTCCGAGCAGTGTGTCTGCCAGCAACTTTTCGGCATCCAACTCCTTAAATTGTAGGCTTCCATCAAAAATTGTTCTTTTGTTTTGAGGCTTCATGTAGAAGTTGGCGCTCAGAAGGCCAGCGGCACTGTTTAGCTCTCCAAAGGTTACAAAGTTTTCTATGTAGCCGTTGAAACTCCACGAGAGATTGAAGGGGCTGTCCTTTTGTAGGTTGTTGGCAAACTGTATTCCATTTCCTGGTATTAGGTTATTGAGGATGGTCTCAACCTCTTTGGGTGTTGATGTGAGCGATTCAATGTTGCATAGGATGAGCGTGCGATCAATGTCGGGTAGCCCTCGCATGATGAAAGAGGTTTCGAGAGAGGTTTTTTGAAGTGTTCTGACCTTCACCTTTTTAGCGTTAAGGTTTGCCACAGGACCATCCACATCGAGGTCGATAAAGTAAACACCTTTTATCTTTTCAAAATCAGGAACGAAGTAGCTAAGGGTTTTCATATCGAGCACCGACTGTGGTATCAGTCCTCTCATTTTTACCTTGTTCACAAAATCATCAAAGTTGGCGAGGCTGTCGTAGGAGAATTTTAGTTCTTGTAGATGAAGGGACGTGTTACCCGCAATTAAATCTCCCTTATAGATCGACATCGATTTTGGGGTCATTAGGTAAAAGCCGGAAAGCTTATCGAGCTTAAATCCCGATTTTTCTTCCAAATTGATATAGTCTATGTAGCACGAAAGGCTATCACCGCTTGTTCTAAGGTCAGAAATATTAAGGTTCAGGTGGCTGACGCGTAGGTCATCATAGTTGACTCCCCATTCTGGTTTATCGTTATTTTGCTGTTTGTATACAAAGTTCAAATCCTCAATGGCGAGGCTATTTAGCTCAATTTTCCAGTTGGGGTTTTCCTTGGAGGTTGAGGTGGTATCGCTCGGAGAGCTGAGGGCATCCACCAGAAAATCAAAATTTGTCTTGCCTGTGGAGTCAGCATAAAGTTTTCCGGTGGTCGATTTTAGGAGAATGCTGCCAAAGGTAACGCTCCTCTTTTTGAAGTTAATGCGTGTTAGTTTTGCTGCTATTTCTTTGGAAAAGAGCAATGTATCCCCGTTTTGATCGGCTACAAAAACATTTTTCAGAACAAGGCTGTTGAATGGTCGAAAGCTTACTGCTCCAATGGTTATGGTTGTATTAAGCCGGCTGCCAAGCCCCTCAGCAATAGTTTTGGTGAGATATGTTTGAACCTTGGGACTCTGGAGAAGCAGGAAGCTCCCCCCTGCTAAAAGCAGGATGATGCACCCAAAGGTAATGGCCGAAATTCTTAGAATTTTTTTGATACTTTTACCAAGTATTAACTTTACAAAAAAAGCAAAAAAAAAGGTAAACTGAACCATGATTAGTAGTGAAAAGTGTGTTGTTGTTCTAGGTATTGAGAGTTCGTGCGACGATACCTCTGCTTCGGTCCTTCGCAATGAGTATATTTTGTCAAACGTGATTGCCAACCAGGACGTGCATAAGCAGTATGGTGGCGTAATTCCAGAGCTCGCTTCTCGGGCACATCAGCAAAATATTATACCAGTTGTAGATCGTGCATTGAAGTTGGCAGGGGTTGCACATGAGGAGGTAGACGTTGTTGCGTTTACTAGAGGTCCTGGACTTCTTGGATCGTTATTGGTAGGTACATCCTTTGCAAAGGGGTTGGCGCTCGGTTTAAATATACCCATGGTGGAGGTTAATCACCTTCAAGGGCACATTTTGGCTCATTTTATTAAGGAGGAGGGAAAGGAATTGCCCCATCCCAAATTTCCATTTATTTGTATGCTCGTTTCCGGAGGTCATACTCAGCTGGTGCTGGTAAATGATTACCTCAACATGGAGATTTTGGGCCAAACCCTTGACGATGCTGCCGGAGAGGCTTTTGATAAGTGTGCTAAGGTGATGGGACTACCTTACCCGGGTGGACCAGTTATTGATAAGCTGGCAAAAGAGGGAAATCCCAAAGCATTTGTTTTTAATAAACCGTCCATCAAGAATTTTGATTACAGCTTTAGCGGTTTGAAAACATCGTTCCTCTACTTCTTGCGTGATGCTGTGGCTACCAATTCCAACTTTATTGAGGAGCACAAAGCCGATCTTTGTGCATCGCTGCAGGCTACAATAATTGATATCTTGTTTGACAAGTTGGTGAAGTTGGCGAAGGAAAAGAATGTTAAGGACATTGCAATTGCAGGTGGAGTGTCTGCAAATTCTGGTATTCGAGCAAGACTAGTTGAGGAGGGAGCAAAGCGGGGATGGAATGTTTTCATACCTGAGTTTCGCTATACCACCGATAACGCTGCTATGATTGCCATTGCAGGATACTACAATTATCTCCAAGGCAACCGCGCGGGGCTTGATGTTGCACCACTGGCCAGAATGGCTCTTTAACGGTTGTTCTCGTTAATTTTTACAGAAAATTCCAGCAACTTTTGAAATAGTTCTTCCTGTATTATGGGTTTTACTATGTAGTCGTCGCATCCAGCCTCTAGGCAACGGTAACGATCCTCCTCCATGGCGTAGGCTGTTTGAGCAATGATTGGCAAGTTGGGCTTCTCCTTTTTTATCATTCTGGTAGCGTCAAGGCCATTAATTTCAGGAAGTTTAATGTCCATCAACACCAGCTGGATCTGGGGGTTAAAGAGCGCAAAGTCGACAGCCTCACGACCATTTTTAGCAATAATGACAGTGGCACCCCTTTTTTCGAGCATAGCCTTCAGCAAAAGGCTGTTGCTGGGATCGTCTTCAACCACCAGAACAACAAGTTTTTCGAGCATTTTGTATGGGTAAACCCCCTCTTTGGGCTGCGGGTGTTGCTGTGTTGCAGCGATAAATGGAATGGAAATGTAGATTGAGGTTCCATTTTCGGCGCTTGTTTCGAACCATATGTTTCCGTTGAGCAACTTAATGAGTTCCCTCGATAGCGATATGTTTAAGCTGACGCCCTCCGCTAACGGTTGCATTGGTTCAGTGTAGACATTCTGGTCCTCGAGCAGCTGCCGCATCTCGTTTTCGGAAATTTCTTTATTTACTTCGCGAAGAATAAAAATTAGGTTGCCCGAATCTTCTTTTATTAGCAGTGAAACTTCTCCTTCTTCAATAATGCGAGAAAAGGAGTTTGCTAGGTTACATATGGCTTGTTTAAGTCGTCGCTCATCTGTTCTTATGTAGATTGGATTTGAAGGTGCCTCGATCTTAAATTGGACCTTGTCACGCAGCAAGGGCTCAACCTCCTCGTGGAGATAAGTAATGCACTCCTGCATAAGTTTGTCAATGCTGATTCTGCTTAGGCTAACCTTTAGATTCCCTGTTTGGATTTTTGATAGGTCAACAAGGTTATCGATAACCTTAAGTAGGTTTAGGCTGTTTTTTTGAATTATATCAAAAACCTCATGATACTTATCTTCTTCAATCTGACCCTTTTGCACAAGGTTGGAAAAACCTACGATTGCATTCATTGGGGTTCTAACTTCGTGTGAAAGGTTTGCTAGGAAGGTATCCCTCTGTTCGGCAAACCGCTTACCATCATGCATATGTAGGTTGAGCTGATTTCTCGACTGGAGAAGTTCTGCCATGGCCTTTTCCTTGTCCTTGCGTTCAACCTTGAAAAGAGCAATAGCTCTTCTCATATCTTTTCGGGTATTTTTTGTGGCAAAAAAGTAATAAATGGTCAGACCAATGGCAAGTAACATTAACCCGAAAAAGGTAAGGCTCAGTGGTATTAAATTTTTTGCGCGGCGTTCGTCTTTTTTAACGTAAATGAACTTGTCGAGCGACTTGTCCGATTTTGCTAGGCCAAGTTTATAGTAGGTTTGGGCTATCTTATTCCATCGCTTCTTATCCATGTGTCCAACTTCAATTATTCCCGGCATAATGTACTTGTCCAGCGTTTGAGCCTCAAAAAGCAAATGGTCCTTGATCTTTGTTGGGTTATATTTTTCAAGAATTAAATCGGCCATCTCCTCCTGATGGCTAAGCGCGTAATCCCAACCCTTCAGTGAAGCTTCAAGAAATTTATCAGCAGTATTGGCATGTTTACTGATGTAATTTTGGGTGGTAAAGAGGCAATCAGCATAAAAATTAATACCGTAATCATCGGGTGAAATGGTTACGTAGTCGATGTCGAACTTCTGCAAAAAGTAAGGTTCGTTAGATACATATGCATTGAGCGCATCTACCTTTCCCGAAAGTAGCTCGTTTAAGCTGAAGGATGGAGGTACAACTTTGTAATCCCCTTTATTAAGTCCTGCTTCCTTAAGCATGGCAAATATTTCGCCCGCATAGCCCGTTTCACCGACCATGATTGTTTTTCCTCGAAGATCCTTTGCCGAGGTAATGCCCGATGATTTTTTCACCAACAGCACCGAAGGTGAACGCTGGCAGATGGCGGCCATTACTACCACTGGCTCCCCGTTGAGGTAGTGCACAACAATACCTGAATTAGCTATACCAAAATCGTAGTTGCCCTTAACTACCTGATCAATGGTGTATGCTTCCGAGTCAGCCTCCTTAATTTCAACATCAAGACCGGCTTTCTGGTAGTATCCCTGAGCAATGGCTGCGTAGTATCCTGCAAACTGGAACTGATGCTTCCATTTAAGCAGGAGCTTTACCTTCTCAAGCGCGAGTGAGTTGGATGGGATTAGAGCAAGAAAAAGTGCTATAAGCGCTACAAAAACATGTTGTTTAAACTTTGTAGCAATAGACAATAAGTGGATATTTATTAACTTTCGTGTGAAGTTTCTGTTTCCCATGGGAACGTTATATCAACGCTAATTATTTGGCAAGCAAAATACTAAAAAAAGCTATGTTGACAATTTTATCACCGTCAAAAACAATAAAATTCACACCTCCAGAATATAAGGTTTCGGGGTCTCAGCCTAGGTATTTGCGCTATGCAGCAAGCCTAGTTCAACGAATGAAATCCATGGATATGGATGAAATCTCCACTCTCATGCAGATTAGTCCTGACCTTGCCCGACTTACTGTTGAGCGGTTTCAGCAGTGGCATACTCCTTTCACGGAGGCAAATGCTACTCCAGCACTCTTTACCTTTAGGGGTGACGTGTACGAAGGGTTCGAAGCCAACTCGCTATCTCTGGAGGATGTAGAGTTTGCTCATGGGTCAATTCGAATACTTTCTGGGCTGTATGGCGTTTTAAGACCGCTCGATTTTATGCAACCCTACCGATTGGAGATGGGGCGCAAGGTCACCACGAACGGCTTTGCCAATCTTTATGAGTATTGGGGCAATATGCTGGTAAATGATTTACTAAAAGAATTGGAAAGCCAAGTTATACCCGTGCTAATAAATCTTGCGTCGCAGGAGTATTTCAAATCCGTTGCGCCCATTGCAAAACAGATAAGGGTAGTTACCCCCAACTTTTATGAGTTGACTAGCGGAAAACCGCGAATGGTGGCCATTTATGCAAAGAGGGCCAGAGGGCTAATGGCGCGATTTGTCGTGAAGGAGCGTATTGAAGATCCTGAGCAACTTAAATTTTTTGAGGAGGAGGGTTACGTGTTTAGCCCAAATATCTCCAACGGCGACGCTTGGGCCTTTATTCGCTAGCACCTTGCTTCTTAAAATCCTTCTCTGTTGATTTATCTACAATTGCCTCACTTAACTATTCAACATACACTACCAATCCTTTAAGGTATTCTCCCTCAGGATGGTAAATGTTGATGGGATGATCAGCAGGCTGCGATAGCTGATGTAGAATACGCACCTTACGGCCAGCAATGGCGGCAGCCGTAAATACGGTATTCCGAAAATGTTCCTTGGTAACTACCTGAGAGCAGCTGAAAGTGAATAAAATTCCACCCGACTGGATTTTTGAAAGCGCAATGGTGTTGAGCCTTTTATACCCTTGGAGCGCATTGCCCAATACTTTGTTGTGCTTTGCAAAGGCGGGTGGGTCGAGTACAATGAGGTTGTATTTTTCCTCCTCCTTTCGGAAAAAGCTGAAAGCATCCTCCGCGAAAGCTTTATGTTGGGAAGCGTTTCCAAAGTTGCGTTCTACGTTGGCATTGGTCAGCTCAATGGCTCGCTTGGAGCTATCCACGCTATGCACTAGGTTGGCTTTGCCACGCAGGGCATAAACAGAGAATCCACCAGTATAACAAAACATGTTGAGCACGTTTCTTCCGGCACTGTAGCGTTCGAGCAACATGCGGTTTTCCCGCTGGTCGATATAGAAGCCGGTTTTTTGTCCTTCAGCCCAGTCAATGTCAAAATGCAAGTCGTTTTCTCTTGCCCACGAGGTTCCCAACTCACCAATAAGGAAGCCATCTTGTGGGTTGAGCCCAGCGTTAAAGGGCAGGGTGGTTGAACTCTTATCGTACACGGACTGAAGCTGCATCTCCGGAATGGCCATCAGCGATTCGGCAATGATTTGGCGGTTGCGGTACATGCCAACCGTATGGGCTTGTATTACGGCAGTGGTATCGTATATGTCGACGATTAAACCAGGTAGCCCGTCTCCCTCTCCATGGATAAGCCGAAAGGAGTTGGTGTGGCTGTTTTGCATTAGGCCTATTGCCTTACGCAGCTTTATTGCTTCCACAATTCTTTCGTGCCAGAAGTTATCGGTGAACTTTTCGGGTTCAAAGGTGAGCATTCTCACAGTTATGGAACCAATTTGGTAGTGTCCGGTTCCGATGAAGCTGTTTTCAGCAGTGAATACCTCTACTAGATCACCTTCAGCAGGACTTCCCTCAATGCGGGCAATTGCTCCAGAGAATATCCAGGGGTGAAACCGGAGCAGCGACTGTTCCTTGCCTCTTTTTAAGATTATGGTGGCTATCATGCAGGGGTAACTTTTTTATAACAAGAAAGTTTATTGTAAATCTGTAGGCACATGTATGCATCTGTTGCTGCGTAACGTTTTTGTGCCTCGGTAAGCGTGGTGTTTTCCCAGTTGGTGAGCTGCTGCGATTTAGAAATTCGCACGCCAAGCACAATGGCTGAAAGTTTCTTTAGGCTCTTGCCTTCAATACCAAAGGGAGTGCTGTAAGTTTGCAGTTCCATAAAGCCTCCTGGCGAAAATTCGGAAAGAGCACGCAGCGATCGTATATCATCTTTAATGCCTACGCCAATTTTCAGGATATTATTGCTGGCGAGCACTTCCTTTAACTGTTGAGGCATACCAGTGCTTCCTAGTTGAAATAGAAAGGCCTCTTCGGCTGTAGATAGCTGTAGAAGTGCCACATGGTTGTTTGTGCCTTTTCGAAAAGAGGGTCGAGTTTCTGTATCGAACCCCAGAGCGTCTTTTTCTAGCAGATAGTTAGCGGCACTCACAGCCTCCTCGGGCGTATTAATAGTTATGATTTTGCCTTCGAAGTGAAAGAAGGGTAGCAGCTCTAACTCCTCTTTCTCAATATTTTGTTTAAAACCTAGAACCATTATTTCTTTTTATACTCTTCTTGTTTCCTTGAGATTATCCAGTTGCTGGTGTCTTGCTCAACATTTTTTGCTTCTTCAGAACTAGAAAGGCTTTCTGGATTTTCGAGTAGCCGGTGTATGGTGCTCATGGTGGAGAGTACCTTTATACCCCAGTATCGCTGAAAATTATATTTAATCTCCCAGAGAGCATCGTTCATTATTTGCTCAGCTCCAATTTGGAAGAGGGAGCTGTAGTCTTTCAAGTCTTGGTATATGTCGGCAAGGTTTTCCGAGATAGAGGATACCTTGGCCTCATCGGTTTCGCTCTCCTCGTCCATGAGTTCCAAATAGCTGTCGTATTTGCCAATAATTGCGAGCAGACGATTGTGGATTGCTTGCCACTCTTCTTCTGTGACAAACTTTTCGTTGCCATCATCAAAGAGCAGCTCTGTTTGAGGAAGAAGCGTTGCTTTCATATATAGGAATGGCAACACTTTCTGGAGTGTGCTTAGTAGAGAGGCAACCTCTGTGCTCGTGGGATTTTCAATAAATTTACAAACCTCATTAGCAACAGTGGTAAATTCCAACACTGGCTTTGAATATACTAGCTGCCCGGCCCCTTCAAATTCTGTCATTATTCATTTTTTTATGGCGGCAAAGATACAAAACTATTGCGGATTACTCCAATGAAGATGGTTGTTGCTGAGTGTTAGCTTCTCATGGTCAAGTAGCCAACGAATAACTTTGGTGGTTTTATCTGAAGGAAATGCAAGGCTATCGGTTAGTTCCTCCACCGTTTGGCTTTTTGCAGCAAGGGCATCCTTAATTCCATTGAGGATGTTGTCGAATTCAACCTTGCTGAGGTCTATCTCGTTGCGCTGCTTGCATACATCGCACAGCCCACAGCGGTAGCTTGTATTTTCACCAAAGTAGGAGAGCAGCTGCTGGCTTCGGCATTTGGTAGTTGTCTCAGCATACTGAAGCATGGCTTCAATTCTGCCCTGGTAGCGTGTTTTGCGGTTCAGGTAGCTCTCTGGAGAGATGCGCAGGTTTTTATCGTCAAGCCGTTCCTCCTGCATAATCAGTAATGGAGTCCTTTTTTGTTGAAAGTAGCTAACAACGTGCAACTTATCAAGCATTTTTATCAACTCCTTCATCTCCAAACCTGTAATGCTTGCGCGCTTTGCAAGCGTATCTTCCTCTATTCTCACAAATCCGGAGAATAGGCCAGGGTAGGTTCTCAGCAGGAGCTTAATAACTTTGTCGAGGGCGGGGTTTGTTACCTGCAACTTGTAAAGCTCATTACGCTCCATAATAAACATCAACCTAGAGGGGTTGTCAATCTCTTCGGTTAGTTCGAGGTAACCCTCCATCTCCAAAATCTTGAGCGAGTTGAATGCTCTGAGTGCATTTAGCTTGTATGAGGATGCGAAATTTTGCAACTTAAAGTCGTGGACCGTCTCTTTCCCTCCGCCTAGGGGTAGCTGCAGGTAGTTACCCAGCGCATGGTAGGTGCTCTTTACCTCCTCAATGGGAGGGAAGGTGGTTTCAATCCGTTGTTTTAACTTTAGCTTGTCGCTAGGGCTATAGAGCAAAATGGCAAAGGCGGTTTTCTCATCACGGCCTGCTCTTCCTGCCTCCTGGAAATAGGCTTCTGGAGAATCGGGCAAGTCGGTGTGGACAACAAATCGCACGTCCGACTTATCGATGCCCATGCCAAAGGCGTTGGTAGATACCATGATTCGGATTTTTCCCTGCTTCCACTGATCCTGCTTAATACTTCGGGCGTCGGAACCTAGCCCAGCGTGGTAGTAATCGGCGGAGAACCCATGGCTGACCAACAGCTCAGCCATGTCCTTTGCCGACTGGCGATTCCGTACATACACCACACCGCTGCCGGGGATTTTCTCCACCAATTTAACAAGCAATTTTGGCTTATCTTCGGTTTCCCTTACTACATAAATTAGGTTCTTTCGCTCAAAACTTTTTTTCAACAAATTCTTCTTGCTGAATTGGAGCCTTTCCTGAATATCGATGGACACCTCTGGCGTTGCAGTAGCGGTGAGGGCTAGGATAGGAACATTAGGTATATAGCTCCTTATCTCCGCAATCTTCATATAGCTGGGTCGAAAATCATAACCCCACTGCGAGATGCAGTGTGCCTCGTCTACCGCGAGGAGGTTTACATTCATTCCCTTCAACTTGTCGGTAAAAAGTCTGGTACCCAGCCGTTCGGGCGATAGGTAAAGGAATTTGTAATCCATGGTAGCCGCTTTTTCCAGCACGTTGTCAATTTCGCGACGGCTCATGCCAGAGTGCACAGCTAATGCCTTAATACCCTTTTTTGCAAGGCTTTCTACCTGATCCTTCATTAGGGCAATGAGAGGCGTGATTACGAGACAAATACCCTCCTTGGCTAACGCTGGAACCTGAAAGCAGATGGATTTACCCCCGCCAGTTGGCAGCAGGGCAAGGGTGTCGTTGCCATCGTATACCGACTGAATTATCTCCTCCTGAAGAGGACGAAAAGAGGCGTAACCCCAGTAGCGTAATAGTATTTGGTTGAAGTTGTCCATTAATCACAAATGTAGGGTTTAACCACAACTTGAGCAAGAAGGATCAAGTGTTAAAAATAGTTATTTTGGGTTGACTCCAAGGCCTTTTATGTCAAGGAGGAAAATGCTTTGCGTATTTTTTTGTACTTTAGCGCAATTTTTAACAAAAACGCTACCCATGTCATTCCTTAACGAAAAGTTGGTGGGCGAAGGGCTAACCTTTGATGATGTTCTTTTAGTTCCTGCCTATTCAGAAGTTTTGCCTCGAGATGTAAGCGTTGCTACTCGCTTTAGTAGAAACATTGAGTTAAATGCTCCAATTGTTTCTGCTGCAATGGATACCGTTACCGAAGCGGCTTTAGCCATTGCCATTGCAAGAGAAGGTGGAATAGGTGTTGTCCACAAAAACATGAGCATTGAAAAGCAGGCGGCCCATGTTCGTATGGTGAAACGTGCTGAGAATGGGATGATTTACGATCCTATCACCATCAATAAGGATGCCAATGTTGGCGATGCTCTCACCCTAATGCGAGACTATAAGATTGGTGGAATTCCGGTCGTTGATGAAGCTAAACGGTTAATTGGCATTGTAACCAACCGCGACCTTCGCTTTCAGGAGGATATGAAGCGTCCGATTACTGAAATAATGACCAAGGATAATGTCATTACTACTGGTCCGGGAACCGATTTGTCACGGGCCTCTGCTATACTACAGCGGCATAAGATTGAAAAGCTTCCGGTGGTTGACGAAAACAATAAGCTGGTTGGGCTGCTAACCTATAAAGATATAACCAAAATTAAAGATAATCCAAGCGCTAGCAAGGATAGCAAAGGGCGTTTGCGCGTTGCTGGTGGTGTAGGGGTTACCTTCGACACCATGCTTAGAGTTGATGCGCTAGTTGAAGCACAGGTAGATGCCATTGTGATTGACACCGCTCATGGTCATAGCATGGGAGTGGTGAATATGCTGAAAGAAGTTAAGGCAAAGTATCCACATATCGATGTGGTGGTGGGGAATATTGCAACAGCAGAAGCAGCCATTATGCTTGCTAAGGCTGGTGCTGACGCAGTTAAGGTGGGCATTGGTCCTGGATCAATTTGTACCACTAGGGTTATTGCTGGTGTTGGGGTGCCACAGCTTACCGCAGTTTACGATGTTGCCAATGCGCTTAAGGGAACTGGCGTTCCTGTTATTGCCGATGGTGGAATAAGATATTCGGGCGATATTGTTAAAGCACTAGCCGCCGGAGCCGACACAATCATGGCTGGTTCCCTTTTTGCAGGAACGGAGGAGTCACCCGGCGAAACCATTATTTACAACGGAAGGAAGTTTAAGTCCTACCGGGGTATGGGGTCTGTGGAGGCAATGCAGCTGGGCTCTAAGGATAGGTATTTCCAAGATGTGGAGGATGATATAAGTAAGCTTGTACCGGAGGGAATTGCTGCACGCGTTCCATACAAGGGTATGCTGGCTGAAGTTTTCTACCAGATGATTGGTGGGTTGAGGGCCGGCATGGGATACTGCGGTTCACCGAACATTCCGGCGTTAAAGGAGGCAAAGTTTGTAAGGATTACCAACTCAGGAATAATGGAAAGTCACCCACACGATGTGACCATTACGCGTGAAGCTCCAAACTATTCAAGATAGACAAAGAAATAGAATTGCTTTTTTCTCGTTTTGGGAAGAAAGAAAAGCTTTATTAGCCTTATGCTGAAAAAATTTGTTGCCCTTTCAATGTTCACCTTCTGCCTGATTGGCATCGCCAGTTCACAGCCGTTAGATAAGGTGGCATTAACCATTAATGGAAAGCCAATCACCTTGGCCGAGTTTAACTACCTGTTCAGCAAAAACAGGGATGTCAAGGCATCGGTTGATAGTGCACAGGTTGCCGATTATGTCAACCTTTTTGTGAACTACAAGTTGAAGGTTGAAGACGCTTTGGCCCAGAAGCTCGACACAGCCTCCTCATTTAAAGTTGAACTTGCCTGTTACCGCAAGCAGCTGGCGGCTCCATATCTTACCGATACTACTGTTGATCAGGAGGTGCTGCATGAAGCATACAACCACATGCTTTTCGACGTTAGGGCATCGCACATCCTTATTCCGCTAAAGGCCGATGCTACCCCCGCCGATACGCTTGCTGCCTACACAAAGGCAATGGAGGTTAGGAAGCTTGTTCTAGAGAATCGTCCTTTCGATTCTTTAGCAGTGGCATACTCCGGCGATCCTTCCGCCAAGCATAACGGCGGCGACCTTGGATTTTTTACAGCATTTAGAATGGTCTATCCTTTCGAGGATGCAGCCTACAAACTTAAGGTGGGTGAAGTCTCCCCGCCAGTTCGTACTCGTTTTGGATACCATATTATAAAGGTTACCGATAGGCGTCCGGCCAGAGGTGAGGTTAGGGTGGCGCACATTATGGTGATGGTTCCCAAGGGTGCTACTGCTCATGAGTGGAGCAGTGCACGTGCTAAGATCGACGACATTCGCGATTCGGTGATGTATGGTGCCGACTTTGCCAAGATGGCCTCTACATACTCCGACGATAAGGGTACTGCTAAAAATGGTGGCGAGATTGCTCCATTTGGCATTGGACGCGTTATCCCTCCTTTTGAAGATGCTGCGTTTGCTTTGACATACGTGGGCGAGGTTAGCCAGCCTGTACAAACGCCCTACGGTTGGCATATCATCAAGCTGCTGGAGAAATATCCCACACCCTCCTTCGATGAGGTTCGACAGAAAATAAAGGAAGGCATCAGCCGCGACGAGCGCAGCGCTGCGGGGAGAGAGGCTTTTGTTGAGCAATTGAAAAAAGATTATAGCTACAAAGCTGACCTTAAGAACGCGTTGGCGGTTATTAACCTAATTGACTCCTCTTTTGCCACTAAAACTTGGAGCGCTCAGGTTGCAAAACGTATGTCCAAACCAGTATTCTCCTTCAGCAAGAAAAAGTTTACCCAATACCAGTTGGCACAATACCTGTCGGGTCATGAGGGGAGTATGCCAACGAATAGGACCTCCTTTGCAAATGAAATGGTAAATGCTATGGCCAACGATAGCCTGCTTGCCTATGAATCATCGAAGCTTGAGAGTAAATACCCGCATTTTCGTTTTCTCATGAAAGAATACCACGATGGCATTTTACTCTTCGATATTTCTACCCGCTTGGTTTGGAATAAGGCTTCTGACGATACCGTAGGCTTACGTCAATTCTATCTCGAGAACAAGACAAATTACATTCAACCTTTGGTGGAACATGCTGCCATTGCGGTGTATTCCGATTCTACCTTAGCTTATGGGGCTAAGCATGTTGTGGATTCAATTGGTTTCGCTCATATTGTTGTCGATTCGTTAAAAAAATCCTTTGGTAAGGCTCTCAAGCCGGTGAATTTTGCCAGCGGCTGGTATCGTCCTGCTGATCATGTTTTATTGTCGAAGCTGCCGGTTGGGCAAGGAGTTTTTGTTGTATGTAAGAAAAATGCATCTCCGGCACTTGTGGTTATCGATGGTGTGAAGCAGAATTACCTACCTGACCTAAATGAAGTTAAGGGTATGGTTACCTCCGATTATCAGGAAAAACTTGATAAGGAGTGGGTTAAGCAGCTAAGGGCAAAATATCCAGTCCTAATTAATTGGGCTGTTTTGAAAACCCTCATAAAGAAATAGGATAGACCTGTTTAACTTCGTTACTTTGAGCTTTGATTCATAATTAATGCATTCTGATGTGAAAAATGTTTTTGTAGGAATAGTGCTATTCTCTTTACTGGCTAGCTGTAGCCTTTTTACGAGGAAATCGGTGGAAAAACCAATTGCCCGTGCCTATGGGAAGGACCTTTTTCTATCCCAAATTTTGGAGATTTTCCCCAAAGGAATCAGTAAGGAGGATAGTATTCAGTTCTTGAAAAACTATACCGAGAGTTGGGTTAAAAGGCAAGTGACCTTGCAAAAAGCGGAGGCCAATCTCACTACTTCGCAAAAGAACGTCGACCATCTGCTGGATGATTATCGCACCTCGTTGCTTATTTACAAGTATGAGCAGATGTTTATCCAGCAAAAGTTGGATACCGTGATCACCAATCAGGAAGTGACGGATTTTTATAACAACAATAAGAGTAACTTGGTGCTCTTGAATTCCATTGTAAAAGCGCTATACATCAAGTTGAAAAATAACTCTCCTGTACTTGAGAAAGTAAAGGCTATTTATCGCTCGAACAAGAGTGAAGACATTAAGCAGTTGGACGATTTATGTCTTCAGGGAGCCGAAAAGTACGATTACTTTAACGAGCAGTGGGTTCCTTTTAGTTTGGTGTTGAAAGAGATTCCTTACCAACCCGATAATCAGGAGGATTTTTTACGGCGCAACCAAAATTTGGAGTTTAAAGATAGCCTGAATACCTATCTTGTGAACATAAAGGACTACAAAATGAAGGGCGAAGTTGCCCCATTAGAGTATGAGGAAGAGAATATTAGGATGATTATTCTGAACCAGCGCAAGCAGGTTCTGATTAAAGATTTGGAGTCGAAAATTTACAATGAGGCTCTAAACCATGGACAATTTAAAGTATTTGTACAATAGAGGAAAAAATGATGAATAGAGTTACAAAGTTGTTTGTAGGATTTAGCGCCATTGCGTTAGTCTCCTTTTCGCCAAAAGCCTTTTCGCAAAAGGTAATCGTTGACCAAGTAGTAGCCGTTGTAGGGTCAGACGCCATTCTTGCTTCCGATGTTGAACAGGAGATACTTCAAATGCGTGCCGAGGGTATCCCCGTGAACGATAATACTCGTTGTGAGGTTTTGGAAAATCTGATGACGCAAAAAATACTTCTCAACCAATCCAGAATCGACTCTGTTTTTCCAAGCGAATCGCAGGTAGAGTCACAGCTAGAGCAACGTCTTAGCTATTTCTCCAATCAGCTGGGGTCTCAAAAGGCGATTGAAGATTACTTCAAGAAATCGATTTACGAGATTAAGGCGGACTTGAAGGAGAGCCTACGGGATCAAATTCAAACGCAGCAAATGCAGGCTAAAATTACGGATAAGGTTACTATTACACCGTCTGAGGTGAAGGCTTTTTATAAGTCGATGCCCGTGGATAGCTTGCCAATGATAAACCTCCAGTATGAGATTGAGCAGATTGTAAAATATCCATCCGAGGCCTCCCAGGCTAAGTTTGAGGTGAAGCAGAAGCTGCTTGCGCTGCGTCAGCGTATTTTAAATGGTGAAAAATTTGCAACTCTCGCCATTTTATATTCCGAAGACCCGGGATCTGCCAAAAGAGGTGGAGAATTGGGCTTTCGATCGAGAGGCGAATTGGTTAAGCCCTTTGCCGATGTAGCGTTTAACCTGAAGGTAGGTCAGGTTTCACAGATTGTGGAGACAGAGTATGGCTATCACATCATACAGCTCATTGAAAAGAAGGGTGACAAGGTAAATGTTCGTCATATTCTCATGAAACCCACTTTCTCCCCAGACGATGAGATTAAGGTTCAGCAAAACCTTGACAGTATTGCAACCGCCATTCGCCAGGATAGCATTACCTTTGAAAATGCAGCTCGCAAGTATTCGGACGATAAGAACACAAACCTCAACGGAGGCATCATGGTAAATCCGCAAACCGGTTCCTTCCGGTTTGAGAAGGATCAGCTAATGCCAGCTGACTACTTCGCCATTAAGGAGTTGAAGGAGGGAGAGGTTTCAAACGCCTTTGAGTCGAGGGACGAATTGGCCAACATGGTATACAAGATTGTTACCGTAAAGAAAATTATACCAGCCCATCGTGCAAACATCAAGGATGACTACGATGTGATTCAAGCAATTGCTCTGCGTAAGCGCCAGCATGAGTTTTTTCTTAACTGGCTCAGTCAGAAGAAGAAAACCATGTTTATTCGCATAGATCCACAGTTTGCTAAATGTAACTTCCGTCAGGAAGGCTGGGTAAAATAAGTTATTGATTGAGAAATATGCGGTTTAGCATTCTTCGCCTCACAGCATTCTTAGTTTTTAGTATTCTTGCATTGCCGCTCTTTTCGCAGGGCGATAATGTGCTAAGCATTGAGCATGCCGATAATGCGTTTGGAATGAAAGGTGCCAATGGAGAATCGGTGCAGAAGCTTATTGGCCATGTTCGAATACGGCATATGGGCACGCTTATGCTGTGCGACAGTGCCTACAAGTATAGCACCGGTATGCTCATTGCTTTCCACAACATTAAGATCATACGTGACGCAGTAACGCTTTATGGAGATCGTTTAACCTACGATGGCAACCAAAAGCAAGGGGTTGTTACCGGCAAGGAGGTTCGCATGGTTGACGACTCTACCGTGCTGGTGACAACAGCCATAAATTTCAACACCCAGTATAATTGGGCTCAGTACTCAACCGGGGGAACCATAACCAGCCCAGATGGAAATTTGGTGAGCCAGTACGGCTCCTACTTTAAGGATGACAAAAAAGCGGTTTTTAAGGGGAAGGTTGTAATAGTTTCGGGGGATAGGGTTATAAAAACCGACTCCATAATGTATCTTACCGACTCTAAAACGGTAGTTTTTATTGCTCCTGCAGTGGTTACCACACCGAAGGAGCAGCTCACCTTCAACCGGGGGAGATACAACAGAGTTACCGGTTTAATGCAGGCCTTTGGCGATGCCAATCTGCTGGATGAGCATCACCGTGAAGTGTTGGCCGATACCATTAACTACTATAAGGAAAAGGAGCAGGCATTTTTGTATGGTAATGTTCAAGTTGCCGATTCTGCGCGTAAAAACTTTATCCTTGGCGATTACGGGTATTTCAACAAAACTCCTCAGGAGATTCTAGTTTCCAAGAAACCGGTGATGGTGTCCGTTTCAGGCGAAAACGATACGATTTTTGTAAAAGCAGACACCCTAAAGTCGCTGCTTACCTATGGCGAAAAGGGCGACACCATTCACAATGTAATTGCCTTTCATAATGTGCGCTCCTTTGGCAAAGATTTTCAGTCGAGCTGCGACTCCATGTTCGTTTCGGGAAAGGATTCCACTGTTACCATGTTCCAAGACCCCATCCTTTGGAGCGATAGCACTCAAATAACCTCAACCACCATTAAGTTCTTTTCGCACAACAAGAAGATGGTTAAGGCCGAGTTTATCAATGAGCCCTTTATTGCCCAACAGGTGGACAGCAGCAACTTCAACCAGCTGAAGGGAAAGAATATGACGGCCTACTTTACCGATAATAAGATAACACGGCTCGATGCCATCGGGAATGGGCAAACCGTTTACTACATGGTGGATAAGGATACCGTTGTCGCTGTAAATATTTGCGAAAGCCAAAACCTGTCGCTCTATTTTGCCAATAGCAGAATACGCCAGATCACCTTTCGTGCTAAGCCCGAAAGCCGCATATTGCCCATAGACAAGCTCGATAAAAGTGATGCTCAGCTTAAGGGGTTTGCATGGAAAGATTCCCTTAGGCCCAAGTCGAGGAATGACATTACCCTGCGTCATATTCGCTTGGTGGGTGAGAAGATGGCAGTTAGCCCTGAGGTAATACCTGCTGCACAACCGGTAATTAAGCCCGCAGCCGAAGCAAAGAAGCCTGAGACGCTGCGGGAACTGAGGAGGGAAAGGCGTCGAAAAGAAAAGGGTAAGCTAAAGAAGTAATCTCCCTATTCCTCTATTATTTTAATTTCAGCTGCGCTGTTGGTAGTGTTATTACCTGAGGATAAGTTCTAGTGCTGGGCAACTTGGCTGCATATTCTGCAGTCATTGTTTCTTCCAATCGAAAAACCATTAACTTTGGTAGTAACCTATAGCTCTTAGCCATGACAAAAAATGCCATAAAAAGAATTGAATTAGGCATTTAAGTAATAAGCATTTTATAGGAATGCGGTTGTATGGTCAGCATTCTGTCTAAAAGGTTGTCAAATAGACCTTTCCCCATAAAGCTACGGTTAAATCGGTAGGTATAC
>Ga0307375_10001182_pt1 | contig 29247 bp, 41 predicted proteins | sample TR1MG_FD_202531 | JGI IMG/M metagenome (GOLD analysis project Ga0307375, IMG submission 202531) | Soil microbial communities from Risofladan, Vaasa, Finland - TR-1 | ecosystem: Environmental > Terrestrial > Soil > Coastal area > Acid sulfate soil | place: Finland: Risofladan, Vaasa | collected...
AGTTTTACAGCAGTATGGCTAGAATTTTATATTAAGAAGAACATTGTAGATAATGTATTTTATGCTGGAAAAAATGGACAAGGGCAGCATGTTGTATGCGTATTGGATAAAGATAAGCCCAAAAAAGTTAAATTATCTGAAGCTATAAAAGAAGGAGCTTTGTCTTATCGTTTTTACATAGGCACAGTAGTTAGAGATAGAAAAAACGATATTGAAGATTATTATTATGCTTCAACTCCGAGAGGGGAAGAGATTAATACTATTGATAATAGTCTTTTGCGAGACAAAACTTTTTTCTTTATTTGTCCTATAGGTGAGTAAAGTGCAGCCTTTTATTATAGGTGTTTCTGGAGTTAAACAGTCCGGCAAGGACACAGTGGCTAATTTCCTATGTAGTAATTTAAAGTGGGGAAGCCTGGTTAAAATATATAGTTTTGCCGATCCGCTTAAAAGATTTTTAATAGATGTTATGGGACTTAGAGAAGAACAATGTTACGGGTCAGATGAAGATAAAAATAGTTTGACGAGTTATAAGTGGGATAATCTTCCTATGGATATAAGACAATTATATTCTAAAGAAGTTATATCATCCGTAAATGAGTTACGTGCTGAATTTCCTATAACTTATTTTGAGGATGATCTATATGATTATGGGGAAGTTATTGATGTTCCAAGAACTGGATATATGACATCACGAGAATTGATGCAGATTTTTGGAACAGACATGATGAGAAGGATGTTTGATGATAGAATTTGGGTTAACGCTACGTTGGGAAAAATTAATAAGGATTTCAACGAAGGGAAACCACTAATTGCAATAATAAATGATGTCAGGTTTATAAGTGAAGTAACAGGTATAATGGAACAAAATGCCTATATAGTAAGATTACTTAGAAAACCTCATGAAGATATTCATCCCAGTGAAACTGAATTAGACGGTTACAATTTTTCTCAATACGGGGATAGGGGAGTAGTTATAGATAATGAATTTTTAGGGATTGATAAAACTAATGATAGAATTTTAGAAGCTTTAAAAAGTTTGGTATAGGAGATTAATATTGTCTAATAGTTCTGAACCTCTTTATACTAAATATCGTCCTAAAAAATTATCAGATATAGTTGGTCAAGATGTAGTAGTTAGGGTTTTGACTAATTCTTTTAATAACGGAACTCTACATCACGCTTATATTATGAGCGGAAAAATGGGGACCGGAAAAACTTCAACTGGTCGCATTTTAGCTGCTATGGTAAATTGTGAAAAAGGACCCAGATTAGAGCCGTGCGGAGAATGCAAAACATGTAAAGAAATTTTTGTGGGTATGTCGGTAGATGTGAAAGAAATTGATGCAGCTAGTAATAGAGGAATAGACGATATAAGGGAACTTAAAAAAGATGTTTGGTTTGCTCCGATATCGTGCAGAAAAAAGTTTATTATAGTCGATGAATGTCATTCACTTTCCGGTCCCGCTGCCGAAGCTATGTTAAAGTTAATCGAGGAACCTCCGGACAACGTTATGTTTGCTCTATGCACCACCGAACCGGAGAAACTAAAAGATACGATACATAGTCGTTGTATTTCGTTTACTTTTCGTTCTATTCCTTGGCCAGAATTATTCAAATTCGTTGCAAAAATAACGAAGCTAGAAAATAGAGAAGTGGACGAAGAAGCTTTGAAGTTTATAGGCAAATCTGCTAAAGGTAGTGCAAGAAATGCATTGCAAAATCTTCAATTCGTATTTGATTATGCAGAAAGTGGTTTAATCAATCTCGATATTGCCCAAAAGGCTTTGGGGGATATTGATGAATCTTTATATTATAAATTAGTAGAAGCTATCGCAGATGATAAAATTCCAGATGCTTGGAAAATGGTTAGTGAATTGATGGTAAAGGGAAAAAATTCCGAAATAATAGTGGAAGGACTAGAAACATATTTAAGGAATTTAATGCTTATACCATTGTGTCAAGATGTTGCTCATGAAATGGGTTTTTCAGAGCAAGAAATAAAAAGGTTTGTTTATCAGTCACGAAAAATTAAGCCTATTTTAGCGATAGAGATGCAGGGGCTTTTACAAGATGTTCAAAGATCTATTTCTTTGAATTTGTCTCCTGAGCATGCTCTCTGTCGTTTTATCATAGCATCTATTATAGTTAAGAAAAAACTAAGTGCAAAAAAAGTAAAGCAAGAACAAGGAGCAAAATAAAGGGAGTTGTCTATGGCTAAACGACCTAATCGTTTGGTCAAGGCTAATTCTCGAAATCAAACAAAAAAAATAGCTAATAGAGACGATGCTGAAGTTATAAATTACATTCGGCTTGTCGAACAAATAAAAAAGTCAAAGGTGAAGGCTAAAGTAGACGCAGCTTTTAATGAAATTATTAAACTTTTAAAAACCAAGTTAGAACAAATATCTTATAAGTTCAAAATACCTGGTTTAAATAATGAAGATATATATCAAGAATCACTTTTTGCTTTAAGATATAAAGCGATCAAAGATTATGATAGTAGTAAAAGCGAAAAAAAAGAAATATCTCCTTTTGATAAATTTGCAATACTTTGTATTAGAAGACATTTAAGCACTAAATTAAAATCGTCATATCAGAATAAACAAAGAGTTTGGATTTCGTCAATAAGTCTTGATCAAGATCGGAACACATTATCAGAAGATTCTCTTTTTCTCTCGGATATTATATCTGATGGGGTTTTGAGTATATCCGATGTTTTGGATCAAAAAGAAAATGATAAAAGCCTTTATAAAAGTCTTTACTCAAAACTTTCTCATTTTGAAAAGATAGTTTTCCTTTTATATTGTAGAAAATTATCATATCATGAGATAACTGGTAGAATTAATAAAGGCAAGAGTAAAGATTGTAGAGTTAATGTAAAATCTATAGACAACGCAATCGCTCGCGTCAAACAAAAAGGCAGAGAAATATTTAAAAAACATGAGAAAAAGAAGTAACATGTCTAACAGTATGAGAAAACTACAATAACTTGATGAAATATTATCTGACACGAAGAAAATATTGAAAAGTGAAATATTATTTTCTTATACTAAAAAAGAACTAACCCAATAGGAGATATCGTAATGAAGTTTAAGGTAAAGGCTTCCGGTTTTATAGCAGGAATAGATCCAGCGGTAGAGGTTTCGACTAAAAATGCTATTAAGGATTTTGATAGTGCTGGACGGGTTGGCTTTAGAGCAACAAGTAGCGGGCTGGTAATCTATGCCTGGAATGGACGGATTAGTATTCAAGAGATACTTTCTGAAAACAATACTGACAATTTGGATTATGAATTTATTAAAGATGGAGATGTTGTAGTATCTTCCAAAGATATAAAAGATACTTTATCTTCTTTTAGATCGGATGACTTATTGCTCGTTGAAATAAAAAACGCCAAATCTGGAGGTTCTGAAGTATGTATCTGTAGGGACCAAGATAATAGTGAATATCAAACATTGCCTATTATTAATGTCCCTATAAATATGCCTCCGACTCCTAAAAACTTTTCCAAAACACTGACTATTCGAAGAGACATTTTTTTGAGAGGAATAAATAAAATATTTTTTGCTGTAGGCTTTGAGCAAGAAAGGGAAAGATATCTTTATTGGGTATTGAGATCGTTTAAGGATCATGTTAGATTTGTTGCAGGAAGTGGAGCTAGATTTGCTGCAATGGATTTTGAAGGATCTAATATAGTTTCCGAAGAAGGACTTAGCTTCTTGATGCCAAAAGAACAAACCGCCGTATTTAGTAGAGTTTTATCTAACTTAGATGATGAATCTTTGACTGTAGCCGAATCGAAAGGAGGAGATCAAATATTTATGTCTACTTCTTCTTGTGAAATGGTTTTGGTAGGATTGCGACCTGGCATCAAATGGATTGATGAAAACATTTTAATGGATGTTGATTATCCTGTTAGATATATCACGGCAGTAGACGATTGGTCATATGCTGGCAGAGGGACTCTTGCAACCTATGATGAGATTCTAAAAAATCAAAGAAGGCCACATAGGGCTCATGTAATAGCTAATTCTTCATCAAATACAATTACTATCGAGACCTCGGAAAAAATGAGATCTTGTCGTAAGGTTAAAATTATAGATTCAGATATCGGGAAAGAAAAAGATATGGAATTTAATGTATCATCTGTTTTTCTCTATGAGATATCTCGTAATGCTGACGACCAGTCTGGAAAGATTCAAATAGAATTCACTCCCAGCGAGAATGGTAAATATCGTCCTGTTTTGGTTCGATTTTATGCTTCCGATAAAGTAGAAGATAGAAAAAATATAGTTTCCGTAAATAAATCTTTGGGAACAAAAGAAAGATTTACTTTGTTCTTCTGCCCGGTTAAGGGATAATAATAGATGCCTGACGATATAAGAGTTTTTTGGTTAGATGGACCACAGTGTAGTAGATTACAAGTAATAAATAATATAAAATCCCAACTTGGTAAATATGATTACTCTGTTTATTACGATGATACAGATTTTGAGATTATAAGATATAGTATTTTAACAGAAAATTTATTTGACAACGAAAAAAGGCTCATAATATTATATGCGTTGCCTGGGTTAATAGGTAAAGAGGTTGATAAAAGAAAGAAAGAATATAAAAAAATATTATCTGATTATAAAGACATGTTTGAATATGTTCCAGACGGAACTGTTGTCGTAGTAAATGGGATAAGTACAAAAGAATGTGTTGATTTAGCGAATCATGTAAAGGATATAGGGCAACTGTGTGAATTCCCAAAATATTTGGATGAAAACGGTGCTAGATTATGGGTATTTAATTTTTTTTCTTCATCAGGGATAATGATAGAAGATGATGATATCAAATTTTTTGTAGATAGATTGGGTGTAGACTATCAAAAAGGAATTGATTTTGATTTTCTATCTATTTCTGTAGACAAGATATTGGCCTATTTGGGCAGAAAAAAAGACGTAAGCAGATCTGACATAACAAAAGTAATTGATATTAGAGGGCAATCTGTTATATGGGATATGTATGATGTTTTAGATAAAAAGGATTTAAAAAAGAGTTTGGTTTTTTCGTATAACATATTGTCAGATGCTGCAAAAATTTCTTCCTCGGCTGAATTCTTGATATCTAGTTTGATGTGGAGATTCAGGATGCTAATAATTATTAAATCTTTGAGTTCTGAAAACAGGAGTTATGACGACATACAGAGAGTCATGGCTACTATTGGTAAAATAAAAAAAGAAGATGGATCTCTATCATCATTTTCTTATGAAATGGAAAAGGGAAGTATTAAACCACAGTTTTCTTCAAAAGCCATAAAAGCTGCTATGAAAGGATATTATAATTCAGTTCCAGCTATAGATAGATATACTATGGATGATCTTTTACAAATTATAGATTGTTTAACAGACTGCTCTATTGAAGCTAGATTATCTAGAAGTGACATACGTTCCATGGGACTGATAGATAATATCTGTATGTCGGTTTGTAAATCTATGTCCTATGATAAATTAAAATCAATGAGGAGAACTATTAATGGCTGATGAATTTATTAAAACTAAATTTTATAGAAAAATACTTACAACTTCATTAAGCTTATCAGGTTTATTTGCTTCTGTAGATTTTTTTTTAGAGGAAGGAACAAAGCAGAGTTTGCAAGATGTAGTTGATGATATAGATTCATTAGAAAAAGCAGTTGAAGATTTAAAGGAAAATATACTTGATATTTTGAAAACAATTGCTGGAGAAGAGATAGAAGAAACCGGAGAAATAACCGATCAAGGAATAAAATTAGGAGATTGAAAGTGAGTAATTATCTTCCGGATGATAATGGAATAAAGGCAGATCAAGTAATAGATATTTGTGATTTTGTTATATCTAGATGTTGGGAGGAGATTTTTGGAGAAGATGTAGTTCAAGAAGATTTAAATGTACAAAAATTAGAGTACCTCATGAAAACCGCGAGTGAAGCTTTTTTAAAGGCGGCTGAAGTTATTGTGGCTGGAGATAAAATTGGCGAAATCACTGAATGTGATGGGCAGGAGATCTATGATGAAGAGGAAGAGGAAGAAAATTTTTAGGATTTGCATATGATTTCAAGAGAAAACGAAGTTGAAATAGTTATTATGGAAGACGGCACTATAAAGGCCGATCAGATTGGCTGGGAAGGATCTTCATGTCACGGAGCCATAGATGATTTACTAAAAAAAATAGGAAAAAAGATTGAAGTAAAAAAGAAGCAAGATTTTTACAGAGAACAGAAAGTAAAAATTAGACACAGAAATATTTGAGATCCTCTAATGCCAGCAATTTCTCAAAAAAATTATTATGATATTTTAGGTGTGTCGGAAGATGCTACTGCTGAAGATATTAAATCAGCATACAGAAAATTAGCAATAAAATATCATCCTGATAGTGGGGAAAATGACGATGATGAAAAATTTAAAGAGTTGTCAGAAGCTTATTCTGTTCTTAAAGATCCTAGTAAAAGAGAAGAATATAACTTTTCTAGGTCAGGGCAAAACCCTTTGTGGGGTTTTGCTAGACCTTCTAGAGAAGCATTTAATATGCCCAGAACAGGAAACGACTGTTATACTAATTTAACAGTTATTTTAGAAGAAGTAGTATCGCAAAAGAAAGTTAAAAAGAAAATTAAATATGAAAGATTAGATTCTTGTGAAACTTGTTCAGGTAGCGGTTCTACTACAGGGGAAAGGACGTTTGAAACATGTAAAAATTGTAGGGGCAGTGGATCTATAGAATCTAATTTTTCTAGAGGTCCTGGTGCATTTTTCTCATTTAGTAGAACCTGTCAATCTTGTAATGGACAAGGTAATGTAATTCCTAATAATATAAAATGTGATATTTGTAATGGATCTGGATTATTTGAAAAAAATATTAGTATGTCGATTCGTTTGCCTAGAGGGATTTATAACGGACAAGTTGTTTGCCTGCGGGGAGAAGGGGATAAGGGACTTAATAAAGGTCCTCGCGGAGATCTCTATATAAAAGTTATTGTACAACAACATAGTAAATTTGAGAGGCATGGTAATGATTTGGTTTTGACTATGCCTATAAATATATCTGATGCAGTTCTTGGCAACAAAATAAACATAGAAGATATTTATAAAGAAAACGTCGATGTAGAAATTCCAAAAGGGACATCGGATGGAGAATATATTTTTGTCGAAGGGCATGGATGTCCAGTATTAGGACAAAAAGTTAAAGGCAAAATGGTTATAGTATTTAAAATAAAAATTCCGAAGGAACTCAATGATGAACAAGAAAAGTTGTTTAATGAATTGAGAGAAAACGAGATAGGAGAAAAAAATGTCTATGAAAAAACAGATGTCGTCTAAAGAAATGAAAACGATAGATGCAGCTACCGAAAAGAAGCCTGCTAGATTTGCTAAGGGTCGTAAGTTTACTTTAGATAATAAGTTGTGGATTGTTCTAGAGGAATTCGAAGCGGATAACACTCCGATGAGGCGTGTAAGAGCGGATAACGGGGATGAAGAAATAGTTACTGTTTTAACTTTGGATAGAGATGTCGCAGCCGGTGTGCTAGTCATGGTCGAAGACAAATGTCCAAAGAAATAGAATTATGTATTTTATCTTCTGGAGAATTGAGATTTTCTAGGTCTGATAAACGTAGTAATGAAGGATTAATGGATATTATTAAAGATGTTTCTCCAGAGAAGTTAGGTTATTTATCTGAGTTTTTTGATGAGGCAAATAAAATAGATATAATTTTAGGGGAAGAGCTTTTCTGTGGCTAATTTCGTTAAGGCTCCCTCCCCACAACAAGAGGGTTTTCTGACGATATGCCGATAAAATAACTAGCTAATTTGGAGGTTATTATGGCTAGTTATAATTATATTGTGGGTATCGATCCAGGTGCAGTAGGCGGTATTTCCGTTATCAATATCTCAAAAAATGAGGTTTTTGTCTATCCTCTTCCAGTAGTTAAAGAAAAAAAGAGAGTCACTAGGAAGGGAAGAAGCTATATAACGACTAAGACATCATATGATTTTCATAACATAAAAAAAATTATTAGTTTATCTAAAAAGGTTTTGGTTGTTATCGAGAATGTCCATCCTCATGTTGGAGAGGGGAGCGTTTCGTCTTTTGGTTTCGGGAAAGGGGTTGGGTTCTTAATAGGGGTTACAATTGGATTAGGACATGAATTAGTCATGGTTTCTCCCCAATCTTGGAAAAAAACTTATCCTGAATTAATAACAAAAGAAATTGAAGAAATTAGAGATGAACAGAAACAACTAAAAAAAGATAACAAAAATGAAAAGGATGTGGGTAAGAAAAAGGAGAATAAAAAAGATATAGAAAAATTAGGCCGAAAAATAAAAACATTAGGTAAAGACCAATCTAGATTTCTTGCAGGTAAATTATGTCCTAAATCTGCATTGAAATTTAAATTAAAAAATAGTGACGGACTGGCAGAATCGTTATTAATAGCACTATATGCTAAAACAAAATATTTATAGGAAAAAAATATGAAAGCTATATCGACCAAAAATTATAAGCAATCACAAAGATCTTTTGGCATCCAGTCATATCCGTTTGCTGAAAAAAAAATGTATTACACCGAATTGCTGAGAAAACATGGTCCACAAGGATTATTAACAGTTTTAAAAGATGCTAGGGAAGCCGAAGATAGGCAATCTGAAATAGAGCAAGCCGGTGGGCGCGGTGTTGATAAGGATTATAGTTGGCGTCGTGACGACACTTTAACTATCGCTCAAGTTCTTATAGATAATGGAGTTACTATTCCTCCAAGAGAAAATGGATAAAAATAATTGGTATAAAATTTCACAGAGAGTTACCGTAACTTTCGAAGATAGAAATGATCTAAATAAAAGAATTTTAGATTTTAAGAATCTTGCGGCTATTCTCAAACATGTTATATCAGGCGGATATCAAAATATGCCAGAAGCTAGAGAGAAAGTGTTAACGATAGCCAATAATAAAAAAATGTCTTCATTTCCTAGATTAAAAAATTATTTATTACAAGCATATAAAATAAGTTTAGATAATTACAATAAATTTTCTGAAATTTGTCAGTTCGTTTTTGATGCTCTTTATGACGAAATTAAAAATATGGAGAAAGATAGGAAAGATTTTGTAAATAAATATCTTCCACAAAAGTTGAAAGGAAAGAAAAATGGCGATTGAAAAGAGTATCCAAAGAGTAAAAATTCATGAATCTTCTCTTATGAGATTTTGTGATGGGCTTACAGACCAACCAGTATCTGTAAAAACTTGTAAATTTTGTCAATCTAAGCACAGGGAAGCAGCAGAATCGGAATTTGAGAGGACAAAGGGATATGCGTCTGCATATAATTTATTAAAAAATAAAGGCGTAGATATTTCTCGTCCTGCTGTCAGAAATCATCTTAAACAGCATTATCTATCTATTGAAAGAAAGGCTCGTGTTGCTGCATATGCTGCGGATTTGCCGTCGTTTCTCGAACAAGACCAAAACAGAAAAACTCAATTAAGAGAACGAGTATGGATGCTGCAAAGGCTGATGTATGATATAGCATCTGATAGTGATGATATCTCATTAGACGAGAGAAGAAAAAGTGCTGATGCTATGAAGAAATTGAGCGATGCTATTACTTCGTTGGAAGATTCTATTGAACAAATTGATCAAAAAATGGAGCCGGTAGAAGTTGTTATAGAGAAATTATCTACTATGATAGGAAATCGTGTTAAGAAAACAGATGATGAGAATACAAAAAGGATGTTAATGGATATGGTGGATGAATTAGTTAAAATTACTGATGATATTTTTGTTTAGGAGAAAAAATGCGTAAGAGACGTTTAAACTTAAAAATAGTTACCAATAGCAAACCAGTTAGTCTCCCAAAAAAAGAAAGTAAAAAAGTAGTAAAAAAAAGCGGTTGCGGATGTAGCAGAAGAGGAAAAAAAGGATAACTAATTGAATGAATGAATATATAAGTATAATTAGTAAGACATTATCAAGTATAGATAAATGTTATGCAAATAATATTTTGAAGGCCATGGGTTCATATAGAGGTTTGTCTGATGAATTTTATAATTTTCCTGACAAAACGTCAAAAGATATCTTGGAAAGCGAGTGTTATTCTAATATTGTTTATTATCCTTGTAACGTAACAGATTTAAGAATAATGTTGTCGGGGGATTTATCATCATATAGTGGTATTTCATTCTTTTTTTTCTTGGAATGTATCAAAAAGTATTTACAATCGTATCCTCTTTTTATAGGATATGAAATAAATAAGAAAGATTTTTATATTATAGGCGGATTGGCTATAAAAACAAATGTTGTAGATATATCTAAAAATATAAAACAAGTCTTGATGAGGGAAGATATTTCTAGAACACTTACTTCGAAAATAGGAACCATAATAGAAGAATCGGGGGTAGAAGCAGATACAGTTCAAAATCCAAATATCCCTTCTTTATATCCCAAAACAGCCATGTCTGCTGTAAAAAAAAAATTTATAGTTGATTTAGAAGCTTTAGGGATTAGACAAGAGCATATCGTTTCCAGAAGTCCTGAAGATGCGGTTGAAGAAGTTTTATCAAGAAGATGGCGATCAGTAGGAAAAGGGAAGCCTAAACCTGTACGTTATATGGTAAAGAATTGGAAGGACTCTCCTTTTTGGGAATCTATTGTTCGACAGGCTCAATCGTCAAAAAAAAATATAGATCTTAATCAACTAGAAGAAAATATATTTTCTTTTATTAAAAAAGCATGTCAATGGGCTAGTATTAATCCGGAACCTAGAATCGCCGGTGGGTGGGTTCGCGATAAATTGATGGGGAAAGAAAGTGATGATATAGACATATCTCTTGATGGTATGACGGGTAAAGATTTTGTAGAAATACTGAGAAAGTATGGTGAAACTTTAAATAATAATCCTGTGGGGAAATCTTATATTGTAGAACAAAATATAGAGAAATCAAAACACTTAGCTACAGCCGGTTTGGATTTATTTGGTCAAAAATTAGAATTTGTAAATCTTAGATCTGAAGAATATGGAGATAGTAGAGTTCCAACAATGAAAATGGGGACTCCGGAAGAAGACGCATATAGAAGAGATTTGACCATAAATTCTTTATTTTATAATATAAATACAGGTCAGGTAGAAGATCTTACTGGTATGGGGTTAAAAGATTTAGAGACATTGACGTTAAGGACTCCTTTAGAACCTAAAAAAACCTTCTCAGACGACCCTCTAAGGATGTTAAGGGTTATTAGGTTCCACAGTAGGTATCTTGGGTCTAAAATCGATCCTGGGGCTATAGAGGCGATGTCAGACCCATCTGTGCAATCAGAAATAAGCAAATTATCGCCAGAAAGATCTTCTACTGAAATTATAAAAATGATGTATGGGGATCAACCGGAGGCAGGACTTAAAGTATTATTTAGTACTGGTTTATATAAGCCAGTATTTCAGATTCCGGAACAATGGTCTTCTATTGATATGGACCAGAAAAATGCATATCATAAACTAAATTTAATGAACCATATTATAGAAATGGTAGCTCAAATGAATAAGTTTTCTTTGGAAAATAATATTCCTAATGAAGAGCGTATGATGATGAACGTAGCAGGGATGTTTCATGATTTTGGAAAAATGAATCCTGAATTTCAGTCTCAGCATCCTAAAGATCCCACTAAAATGAGATATTTAGGACATGAAGAATCATCATCTGATTTTGCTCAAGAATCTATGACCAAAATGGGTTTCCCCGCAAATATAAAAAAGTTTGTTATCCCAATTATACAAAATCATATGATACAATTTGTGGGGGATGAAAAAAAGAAAAAAATACAATACGGTAAGTTTTTAAGGGAAGTAGGACCATTATGGGAATCCATAATGAGAATGCGTAAATTTGATAGGAGATCTAAAGGAGAAGAAGACGAAAATATTTTAACTCAATATGATACAGAAAATACAGAAACAGTAGAATCGCTTAGACAATATCAAGAATCTCAAAAGACGCCTTCTGGTACATATCTCTACAATTCTCCATTATTGAATGGTCAAGAAATAAGAAATCTAGTACCTATTGCCTCTCCAGAATTAGAGACTCTTTTAAAAGAAAAAACTAATCAATTTATTTCTAATAATGTTACAGAAGGAGAAAGTTGGTTTTATTTGAAGTATATTAGTGAACAATTAATTAAACAACAGCAATCTGGTAATGTAACAACCAAGGAACAGGCTGTTGAATTTGTAAAAGGTCAGTTAAAACAACTTTTAAGCTTTATAAAAAGGCCAAAAATGTCTTCATGGTGGCACACAATTAAATTATCCGATGCTAGTTCTGACCAGGGTCCAGAGGGATACCAGGGTTCTGAAGATGGAGAACCTAAGATAGAGAGGATACAAGAAGAAAAATTTGTTAGTTATTCTGTTCCTTCTCCTTTTCAAAAAGGAGATGAAATCAGAGAAAGAAGAGGAAGTATTGGAGATAGTAATGCTAACCGCGGAAGGGTTATAGATATTTTTGATAATCGCATGAAAGTAGAATGGACCTCTGGCAAAAGAAAAGGGAAGGTATCTTCTTTTAGTCTTCTGGATGCTGCCAAATTATATCTTACTTTGGAAAAAATAAGATGAGTTGGTTTCTTATAGCTACAACTGGTATATCTGATGAAGAGCTTAATGATAAGTTAAAGAAGATTCTACGTACCAGTCCCTTCTTTTTAAAAATGTTTAAAGAGTATGGTATTTCTATGTGTGAGTTGAAGAATTTGCAATTTCATATAAAATCTATGAAGGGCAGGCATGCCCAATCCAAAGGAAAAGATATATTTTTAAGTAAAAATCTTTTTGGTGACGGAAATTTTTTTGATAATAAAATACATTTTGTTGTTCATGAACTTGTTCATTGGTTAACGAAAATGAGGGAAAAAAACTGTTATATTTCAGATCCGGAAGAAGTTGAAGCATTTACTTTCGGTATGTTATATGAGCTTCTCAGAGGGAAAAAAGAGGAAGAGATAAAAAATATATTTTTTCCTATTTTATCTGCTCATCTGGATACCGAAGAAAATGCAGAAGATATATTTAGAGCTTTTTTTACTAAAGCCAAGGATAAATTAAAAAAATATTTATAAATTGGAGCAGTAAATGCGAAAGCTAAAAGTTTCTAGGTTTTTACAGGATCCTGCTCATTGTGCTGTCGCAACTGCCGCTGTTTTGGCGAATTTCCAAAACCCGAAAATGACTTATGAAACATCTAAGGAAATAGCCCATAAAATGTTTCCAAACGTTTCGGAAGGGCTTACCAGTGCTGAAACAGGAATGCTTTTAAACAAATTAGGGTTTAAAGAAGTAACAATAATTAGTTCAGATTTAAATTACTTAGATTATTCTTGGATTGTTTATGGAAAAAGAAAAATAATTAATATACTTAAAACGGCTGCTAAAAAGAATAAGGATTATAGAGTTGTTTTGAAATTGTTGGCTAAATTTTTAGCAAATAAAGAATTTGATAATAAGTTAATAATAAATTATCATTTTTCAAAATATATAAAAGAAGCAATAGATTCCGGTATTCCTGTCGGAGCTAATTTTAATTGGACTATGTTTTTTGAATTTTCTAAAATTGATCCAGATAATAGCAAAAACCCTTTTTGCGGACAACAAGAAGAACATGAAGTTGTAATATATGGTTATAGTAAAAAAAATGTATTTCTAGTAGATTCTCATCACAAGTATTATAAATATAATTTAAAGAAATATAGGATAGGTAGATATTCTATACCGTGGAATGAATTTATGACCGTTATGGGAACTGGAGATATTATTATAGCTAAAAATTATGAACTGGTATAAAATATCACAGGATGTTAGATTGGTTAGCCTGATATACTCTTTATTATTAGATGTAAATAAGGCATATGATTCCCCTCCGGATAAAATATATCAAATTATTGGTATGATCCCCAGTTTGGAAGCATTAAATTTTGCTGTTGACAATGCTGTTAGAAAATTGGGACAAAACGAATTAACACCCCCGCAGATGAATGCTATAGAATTATTGAGACAAGCCCTTTATCAGCAACCAGATGTTGAAAATATAACTCAAATTGATCCTGAAAATCCTAACGAAAAAGGCGATAATATTTCGACAAATAAGGAAACAGGACAATTGATGGCATGATCTTAATAAAAAAGATTTTAAGTAAATTAAAAGCACATACAGATAGTCGTTGTAAAAAAAATATTATTCATGATATTAGGACTATATTTGACCCAAAAATTTCAGATATTGCGTTTTCTGACACTTCTAAAATAATTCCTTTAATAAAAAAATATTGTGAAACAAATTTCATGATACAAGTGGATAGGGTTATATTTTCCATTATTGTTGATGCTGAAGAATTGCGGCCTAATTCTGATCATATCTCTAATAGTGATGTTTTGTTGAGGCTTATTAGTGATAGGGGGAAATATATTGCATTGGTTATTTTTTGCACCGAAATACAAAATAATTGTGATTAATTTTTGTGATAAAATAGCAAACAAACATTTTTAGAGGCAAACCGATGTCAGACAAAGCTAAAGTTTTTTTTGATCGTGCGGTGGAATTGTTCCATGTTCGCAATTGGAATTTTGCTATAGACATGTTATTAGAAGGTTTAAAAATAGATCCTAGTAATATTGATTTAGGTTTTGAACAGTTATATCAAGTCGCTCTAAAAAGGAAGCAAGGTGGAGGTAAGGGGGCCAGTTGGGGGACACTGTTTAAACTTAGAGAAAAAAAAGATATTAAGGAGAATCTAATAAATGCCGCAAATTTAATGGCACTTGATCCTGGCAATATATTATATATGATAAGAATCTTTCGATTTGCTAATAAATTGGGGTTTAGTAATGTTGTAACTTGGTCCGGAAAGATATTGATAGATTTTTTTCGGAACCAGAAAAAACCCAAAAAACTATTATTGTCTGAAATAATTCTTTCTTTATCTCAAATAAAAGACGAAGAAAGTTACGAAATAGCTAGATCCATGTGTGTCATAATGTCAAAGGCATATCCTAATGACGGTGATATAGCAAGATTAACTCGCCAGATAGAAGCAGAAAGAACTATTAAAAAGGGCAAATATGAGGAAGAGGGAGATTTTACTAAGGGCGTTCTCGATATGGAAGCCCAACAGAAACTTATGCAAGAAGGTTCTAATATAAAGTCCAAAGTTTATTTGCAACAACGAGTAGAGGAAACGGGAAAAGAGTATAAAGAATCTTCTATTACTCCTGGTAAAATTCATGCTCATGTGGAAGCATTGCTCAAATTAGAGACGCAAGAAGCGGAGGATAAGGCTATTTCTGTTCTTCTGAAAGCGGATGAAGAAAGTAAATCATATGAATTTAGGCAGAAAATGGGAGATATACGGATAACAAGAATGCGCCGTAAATATAGGGAACTTGTAGATGCTGGTAAAAAAGATGAAGCAATAGAACAAGCATCTAAACAATTGGATTACGAGTTAAAAGAATATCGAGATAGAATAGAGCATTATCCTACAGATTTGAAATTGAAATTCGAGTTAGGTAAGCGACAGTTTCTAAAAGGATTATACGATGAAGCCATTGTCAATTTGCAAGCATCGGCAAACGATCCTAAGAAATCTGTGGATGCCAATATTCTTATTGGACGATGTTTTTATAAAAAAGAATGGTATCCAAATGCCATAGGAATATTTAAAAAAGTTCTTGATAGAGAATTAACGGAAAAAGTTTCAAAAGAGATTTATTACTTGTTAGGATTAACGCAAGAAGCAGTTCAAGATTATGACGGAGCCATAGAATCTTATTCTGTGGTTGCTCAAATGGATTTTTCGTACAAGAATATATCAGATAAAATTTCGGCACTAAGAGAAAATAAACCAGAAAAATAATTTCAAGTGGAGATAATTGTGGAAAAAGAAATGGAAGTCGAAGAGTTTGAAACACAGATACGAGAGTATATAGAAGAAGATCCTGTAGTTGTTGATAAACTTTTAGGAGAAGGTCGATGGATTATTCGAGCCGTTGTTGACGGAGGTTTTGCTTGCACTGAAGTCGATCTTGTCGATGTAATAAGATGGGTAGAAGAAAATAAACCAGAGTTATTAAAATCTTATCAGATTGAATCTGGTTGCTCTCAGTGTAATTGTAGTACATTAGAGTGAGGTGAAAAATGGCAGATATTAACAATTGTCCTAAGAATCATGTCACATTATTTTATGAACTAAATTCTCCAGAAAACGAACCTATTGAAGAGTTTATCAACAAAATATATGAAGTTATAGATAGAAATCATCTCATTGATGTTTCAATAATTTTAGAAGAATGCGGCAATTGTGAAGAAGGGAATTCTTATCTTGAGCTTAGGGGTTTTCGTCCCATGACAGGTGAGGAAATCGAAAAGGAACAAGAACGAGAAAGCGAATTGAAAAAGATAAGAGAAGATAGAGAAAAAGAGAGGGAGTTAAAAACTCTTCAAAAATTAGCAGAGAAACACGATTTTATTCTTCTGCGTAACGAATATATTTAAGGATGTGAGCGGGAAATCCCCAAATTCACGCTCAGGGAGATAATGTTAGACATAATACTAATCCTGATAGGAAGAGCATTATGCAGTTATCGCTGAACTGAGAATCCCCTACCCTTGTGGTAGGAAGAGCTTCAATTTTCCGGTCAACTGTAATTCTAGTTGAGTTTTTAATAACCTGTTCTCATTCTCTAATATTATAATCTTTTTTCTCAAATTTTTTATTATCTTTTTAGTATCCATTATTCTTCTGCATAAGGAAGAGATCTGATGAAAGGATTAGCTTTTGACCATTCTTCTTGGGCTCTTTCGGCTGGAGCTTCTCCTCCTGGAAAATCTCCTACTTCCGGGTTAAAGTCATGAACATGTTCTCGTTCATGTAAAATTATTTGTTTGACAAGATGCTTTAATAATTGTTTTGTTTCTTCATCTTGCGGAGAATAAGGTCTTCCAAGTTGTCTATTTATCTCATCTTTTAGCTTGCTCATATTTATATTTATTGTGTTTGGGCTTGAACTTATTACAGAGCCATATTGTCCATAGCCAAGATCTACATTAATATCTGTAACGTTATTTAATATTGATGGATTTTCTTGTTGCAATTCTTGCACCGATTCTTGAATTATCGGTTCATAAGGACGGACATTAATATTAGGCGAATCTAAAAAATGTTCAGATTGTTCTGTTTCGGTAACTAATTGAGATTTTTTAAACCAATTAGGCATAATTTATTTTCCTTGATGGCAGATCATTTTTATCGATCCATTTTATTATTTCCGCGAAATTTGACAAATATCTATTTATTTGTTCTTGTGATCTTCCCATATCTGTTATTATCGAGTTACCTGGTTCTGATATTGTTGTAGAAGGTTGTGTATGTGCCGGTATTTGGAAATCTTCGGATTGTATCTGTTGTAAGGCTTGTTTTAGATTATCTACATCTATAACTCCTGCATAAGAATTTGGATCTATATTTAAGCCATTATTTTTTAGTAGAGTCAATATGGCTCTTGCATTATCATTGGATACGTTAAAACTGGGAATTTCTTCTATTTCTGTAGTATTGTTCTCAAAGATGTGTAATCTAATAACTTTATGTTTGTATATTCCTGATTGCTCTTCTGGTCCAACAGAAACTCTTATATTTGGTTTATATTTGTTGTAATCTTCTACGAGTGATGTTACAAAATCTTTATTTAATCTGGGATCTGTTAAATAGAAGTTTATAATACCTGTTGTGGCATAATAATCGTTGCTACTGGTATCTGGAGAAATCGAGTCGTAAGTTAATTTTAACCCTTTTAGTTTTTTTTCATATAATATAAATTTTACTATATCGAAACTTATATCCAATAGAGTCATAGGTTGGGCTATATTTTCTGACCCTTCTATGAAGAAGGTTACAGAAGCTAACTTAATTGTTTTTCTAAACCAATTCATAACATATTATTTTTCGCGAAAAAAAAGTATATTCCTTGTTTTTTAAGAAATAAAAAAAGATGATAGAAATTAAATTGAAAATTACTCTTGTCCCTCCTTACTCAAAATCTTTGGAAAATATTTTTGATATGATCTCGTTGTGGAACATAAGAGTGCTAAAATCAAGCACCAAAAGCTCTAAGGTCGATGTTGCTATACCGTCAAAAAAGTTTAAAGATCTTATGGGAGCGAATGCTAAAAAAGGAAAAATATACGATCCCCCTAAAGGAACTAAGTCGTTTATAGAAAAACTGGAAGTAATAAAAATAGAAGTTAAGGAGAAAAAATGAGAACAGATATTCCAAAGTTTATTATAAAAAGTAATGAAGATTTTGATAAAAGATTATCAGATATAAAAAAATCTCTTTTAGGAGCTTTTGCGGAAGCTACTAAATCCTACAATTTACCGAAATTTATTGTATCTAAAGAGCAATTTGATTTGTTGCAAACAATAGATACTAAATTTCCCGGTTTATTTGGAAGACATTGGGATTTTGGATATTGCAAAAGAAACCGGACTACCCTTGGTACTTATTTTTTAGTATATGGTATAGAAGTAGAAATAGACGAAACTTTACAGAACGAGTTTATTTTGAGAGATAAGGATGGTGATAGAAAATTTATATGGGATATGACAGAACAAAAATTGGATCATATCAAAGAATTATATGACGAATTATTGGAAGAAGCGTATAAAGTGTATCACGATAAATATGGATATTTAATAGAGCTTCGTACAAAAGAAAAAAACGAAGAGAAAAAACTTAAGAGAACAAATAAATCTTATGATAAAGATGTATTAATAAAAAGAGAAGAAACGCCAGGATGTCCTTATAAAGAAGGAGATCGTATAGGAACATATCAAATACTGGATAAAAAACTTGTATTATATGGATATGGGATTTTCTTGGGAAAGAAGAAAGAAAAAGTTATAAAAAGAGGAGTCCCGCGAGACATAGAGATAGAAGTTGATAGAGATTATTTAGATAGTTTTATGTTAGATGATGGTAGAGAATTTACAATTCAAGAATATCAGATTGCTTGTGCCCCCGAAGAAGCTCTTAAAAAATTCATCGAAGAAAGCGATATAGAGGTTAAAATAAATGATAATATGCCTCCAGCAAGATTTATAAGAGAATTAAAGGAAGAAATTGAAATGCTTATTTCCGCTTCTGACCAATCAAAGACGAAAGAGGAGAAAAAAATGAGAATTTATTTGGATATTGACGGAATTTTAGCTGATTGGCTTGGCGAATGTTGCAAAATCTGTGAGATAGATCCTAAAAATCCGGAAATAAGAAACAAATTGAAGGAAGGTATTTTTTTGGACGAATTGGGCGTTGTAAATGCAGATGAGATGTGGAAGAGAATTAACGCTATAGGAGCTAATTGGTGGGCTAATCTACCTTTATTGCCTTGGGCTGAAAAAGTCCATCATATGCTACGGGAATTGGGAGATGTATGTTTGCTAACTTCTCCTGGGAGAAAACCTGGTGTTGCTAAATTTGCGGCATATGGAAAAGTAGAGTGGATGGATAAATATTTTCCTGATACTCCATGGATCATAACACATAAGAAATTCATGTTAGCCAGAGAAGATTCGTTTCTTGTAGATGATACTCAAAAGAAAGTTTTCGAGTTCAAGGAATATGGTGGAGATGGCTTCGTTTGGCCTAATCAATATCTGTTCGAAGATGGAGAAAAAGATGTAGATGAAGTTTTAGAGGAATTAAAAGATAAAATATTGGAATATGATCCTGCTCATTTTCGGCATGGAAGAAAAGTCATATCAAGAGAACAAATTCGAGAGATGGAATGTCCTTTTATGCCGTATCCTAGTGATAACTTTTCGATAAATGATTATTAGGTAATAGATTTTTTGTCTATAGTTCCGAAAAAGAACTATGGACAAAAAGATGGTAAAACTTAGTAGTAAATGTCATATCTGTGGAGAATCTAAATATGAATTATTAGATGTGCATCGTATAGTTTTTGGAGAGAACGGTGGAACATACAATTTTAACAACGTCGTTGTACTGTGTCCTCGACACCATAGAATGGTCCATACAGGACTTATAACAATTCATGGATGGGTAGATTCTACCGTAGGAAAACTATTACATTTTATTGATGAAGACGGTAAAGAACAATTCTCATGACCAAATTAAAACAATTATATTTAAAAAACTATTGCGGTTATAGAGAAACAACTTTTGATTTTACTCGTGATGACGGAAGTTTAAAAAATATAGCTGTTTTTTGTGGGTCAAATGGATGCGGAAAGTCTACTCTGTTGGATGCTATAAATATTATAGCTTCTGCCAGTAGATATGTTACTAAAGACACCAGCAAATTATTTCGTAAAATAACATTTCACCCTGATTATGACCCTACATATGCCGGATTTCAAACATCGTCCGATCCAATGCAGATTATAGGAATATTTTCTTGTTCAGGGGAAGACAAAACAGTTATTATAGAAACAGACAAAGTTGTTAGAAATGATTTGTCACCAAAACACAATTCTTATTCATATCTGATAAATGCAGATAAAGAATCCGAGAGAAGAAAATTTCAACTTCATTCAGAGATGAAAGATACTTTTTTGGAATTAGCTAACACTATTTATGGCTATAAAGTTTTTATGGCACAAGAAAACGTAGACCTCTATGGAAGCGGAGAAAGTTTTTATACTAATTTTATTATAGAAAAAGAAAATGGGGTAAAGGTCCATTTCAAAAGAATGTCAGATGGGGAAAGTAAAATTGCTAAGCTTATATCTTCTTTGTGCAATCCTCTATATATGAATGGGACAGATATTATAACAATTGATAATATAGTAATGCACATATATAAGAATAGACACGCAAAAACTGTAAAAAAGATATTAGAGATGTTCCCGGAAAAACAATTCTTTATTACAACTCATAGTCCTATTTTGGTTGGGGTTGACGACGACGAAAACGATATCCATATAAAACCTTTTATCGAGCGGGAAAATATATATGATATCGAAAAATATAGAGTGGAAGAATCAGAAAGAATTGGCAAAATTGATACGAAATCTTCTTATTTAATCGAAGCTGATACTTCTGAGATAGAAAGGCTTATTGATTTGAGCGAAAAAATCGAATTTAGTCCCTCTAATTCTAAGTGAAAGGTGTATCTGTTATAATAATTAGAAATCAATAGGAGAAAGAACGATGGAAATAGACAAAACAACTATAAGATTAATGATTGCCGAGAAACGAGCCCATAAAAAGATGTCAGAAAAGGCTCAAAAGGGACTTGAAGAACTCCTTTCAAATATGATTTTTTATTTTGATGATTATTTGAGCGGTTGTAAAAATAAATCATCAATATTTATTACTACTGATATGGAAGTAACGATGCGTTTTGATCGGGGAGATATTCATAGTATACGCAATGAAACCATATCGGCATCAGCAGCATTGCGTTTGTTAGAATGTTTAAAGAAAATGGAACCAACTCTTCAATGGATTAATGAGGGGATGAACCCCGTTACATAATAAATACGTCAACTTGAATTTTTTGGGAGATTATGATGGATAAATCAACGGTTTACATACTCGTGGGGGCTATTGCTTCGGGAAAAACGACGTTTGCCAAAAAAAAAGCAAAAGAAGGTATGATAATTATTAACGATGATTCTATTGTAAATATGTTACACTGCAATAATTATAAACTTTATTCTGAATATCTTAAACCATTATATAAGTCAATTGAAAATATAGCTCTTCAGATGGCAATTGCGCTTGGCAGGGACGTTATTATAGATAGACCCAATTATTCCAAAGGTATGAGAAGAAGATATATTGCTATTGCTAAATCATTAGATGCGAAAGTAGCATTTGTAATATTTCCTAAAAGGACTAATGAAGTTCATGCTGAAAGACGTGTAGCTTCTGATGGAAGAGGGTTTTTATATGAAGATTGGTTGGAAGTGGCTAAAAGACATGATGAATTGTTTGAACAAGTTTCATTAGATGAAGGGGCAGATGAAATAATTTATTTGGACTGAGATTTATGGAAGTAGCAAAAAAAATCACAGAACAAGAATTATTTAATATTGCTACTACTTCTAAAGAATGTGAATTACAACTGTCTATGTTGGATACGGTTGACAGTAGAGGAATGACAAATAGGACCAAGTTTTTAACAAACATCTTTAAACACGAACTAAAGAAGGAGAAATATGTAAGAATAGCTATCGTTTCTAATTATTCATCAAAGTGGTGGTGGTATACTCAATATAAAAACGAGGGTTGGTCCAAAAACTGGATAACAGATATATACGTTAATTTGTGTACATATATTAATGATACTAAAAAATACTTTTCTAAGAGAACTAAATATAACCTTGTTTTAGGAGACGACGTGTTTTTTCCTAAAATAAAAGCGGATCGGGTAATATCGGCTTTTAATTTAAATCATTTAAGGAACGAAAATTCAAAGTGCATTATCAACGGCTATCATCCATTTGTTAGTGATTCTGATGGGACTTTTTTTTGTCCGCAAAAATTTTGTTTACAAGACAAAATATATGAACCTCCAAAACAGGAAGATAGAATTAGAGGTTCTAGATTTAGGTTTTTAGATATTTGAGTGAGAATTATGGAAGATAAATTTGGTCGCCCAGATTGGGACAATTGGTTCCTAACACTATGCCTTGTTATTAGCCAAAAAAGCATTGATCCAAGGACTAAACATGGAGCTATTTTGGTTTCAAAAGATAATAGGATTTTATCTATCGGTTATAATGGTCCAATTAGGGGATCTGTAGATGAGAATATTCCCATTTATGATGATAGAAAATATCTGCATCTGCTCCACGCCGAAGAGAATTGCCTATTAAATTACTTTGGTAGTGCCCAAGATTTAGGAGGTGCTACTTTATATGTAACTGGCAAACCTTGTCATAAATGTATGCGAATGATACTTCAAAAAGGGATAAAGAAGATTGTTACTGGCCCAATAACCTCTTTTTGTAAAGATGGTGAAGATGAAGAAACTTGCAAGGAAATGATTATTGGACAACAACTTCAAATAAAAGAGTGTTTAGATGTAGAAGAAATATTTAAGATCTTAGACAAAACTAAAGAATATGTTATTAGAAAAGTCAAAACAATATGAAAGAACCTTTGTTTCAATTACTTTTAGGCAATGCCGCTACTGAACTAAAGAAAGTTCCAAATAATCTGGCACAGACCTGTGTTACTAGTCCTCCTTACTTTTCTCAGCGAAAATATCAAACTAGTCCTGTAGATTGGGAGGATGGCTGGAACGGAGAACTTGGGAGAGAGCAATCCCCTGAATTTTATGTCCAACATCTTGCTGATATTTTTGATGAAGTAAAAAGAGTTTTACGAGAAGATGGAACTTTTTGGCTCAATATCGGAGATAAACAGATAGATAACGATCTTCTTGGGATTCCTTGGATGGTAGCTTTTGAGTTAAAGAGAAGAGGTTGGATTCTTAGGTCTGAAATTATATGGCATAATCCATCTCCAATACCAGATGGAGCTAAAAATAGACCTACAAAATCTCATGAACAGGTCTTCCTCTTTTCTAAGAGCAATAAGTATTTTTATGATATGTTAGCTATTGCAGAGCCAATAAAATATCCCGGTAAACCAAGAGCCTTTTCTAAAAAAGGCAATGATGACAGACACGATACGGGAACAATTTATGATCCTTCTGGCAGGTCGATGAAAAATAAGAGAACTGTTTGGACCATTTCTAATAGCAAATCTTTATCCAGTAAACATTTTGCCTGTATGCCTAAAAAATTAGCTGCTTTTTGTATCGAGGCAGGTTCAAGTGAAATGGGATGTTGTCCTATTTGTAAGGCACCAATGAGAAGAATTTTGGAAACCGAACGAATAGCGACTAGACCTGCTAAAAACAATAAACAGGATGATACTGGTTCTTCTAATAGGGACAAAGAAAGACATGTATCTTTTCATAAAACCATTGGTTGGGAACCGACATGCGAACATCAGTTTGAAGATGAAGTTTTGCCTTGTATTGTTCTGGATCCTTTTTCTGGTGCTGGGACTACAGGGTTAGAAGCATTAAAAAAGAGTAGAAGTTATTTAGGGATTGAGCTTAATAAAGATTATTATGTAGAAAGTCGAGAAAGGTTTTTGGAAATAGACCCTATGTTTATTGGGGAAGGAGAATTATTCTAATGTATGCATTGAATTATGATGATATTGGATTAATAAGTCGTAATATATCTGGGGTAGATTCAAGAAATTTGGTAGATACTTCTTTATCTTTCGCCGGTCAAAAATTATCAATTCCATTAATAGCAAGTCCCATGCCTGATGTTTGTGATGGAAAAATGGCTATGGTTTTATCCAAATTGGGTTCTTATGGTTTTATACATCGGTTCAATTCTATAGATGAACAAATTAATGAATATAACATATCTGAGGGAAATTGTGGAGTTGCAATCGGAATTAATGGAGATTATGTAGAAAGATTTACTTCATTATATGACTGGGGGTGTAGAAGTTTTTGTATAGATGTTGCTAATGGAGCTAATGAAAGGGTTAAAGAAACAGTTATAAAATTAAAATCTTTGAAAGAAGACGTATTCCTTACGGTAGGAAATGTTGCTACACTAGAATGTTTTGCATGGTTAGCACAACTTCCTATATATGCGATCCGTGTCGGGATTTCAGGTGGATCGGCCTGTACTACGAGAACGGAAACTGGGTTATTCTATCCTATGGCTTCTTCTCTTTTGGAATGTAGTTCTTATAGTAATAGATCAAAAAATCGTCCTATTATTATAGCAGATGGAAATATAAAAGAACCTCAAGACATGTGCAAAGCATTAGTTTTAGGAGCAGATCTGGGTATGTCCGGAAGCCTTTTTGCGGCATCTGAAGAAAGTCCAGCCAGTATTATGAAAATTAATGGCAAATTATTAAAAACGTATAAAGGGGCTGCTTCTTTCTCAACACAAAAAAGTGTTGGTAAGAAACCTGAATATGTTGAAGGGTTGGAATCTCTAATTCCTTATACAGGTTCCGTGGAAAAAACAATAAAGAGATTTAGAAATGGATTGAAAAGTTCTATGAGCTATATGAATGCATTAACTCTTGAAGAATATAAAAAAAATGCCGGGTGGGTAGAAATTGATTGACTCTATTCCAATAATCCGTCTTTCTCCCCAAAAAACAAAAATAGCTATTTTACGCGCAAAGAAATTTGGTAAAAAAGGTAAATGGAAAGGAGAATGGGGATCTGGTCTAGTTAACACCGATAAACTTCCTGTCTTAACAGAAATCTTAGGTTCTTTAGGGGAACAAGCGATACATGAAGTTACAGGATGGGAAATAGACGAAGAAGAAAGAATAAGAGGAGATAAAGGATGGGATTTTGAAATACCTAATAACTTAGGACTAGGACTAAGATCCGTCAGAATAAATGCTAAACTAAGACAAAAAGATTATGGAAAATTCTATGTCAAAGCAAAAAAAACAGAGAATAGTCCTTTACTAAAATTTAAAGCAGATGTCTACCTTTTCTGCACTTTGTCTAATCTTGAAGAATTAAAAGAAAAAGTTCAATTTGATGGAAAAAATTTAATAACGAATGATTATTCTGCTACTGTAACAATAGATGGTTGTATAAATACTAATGTTGTAAAAACTATGTATATTGGTCCTGCACTTAGTCCTAAATATAAACATTATAATTATTACTTCTATTTCGATTCTCTTTACTGTCTAAGAAATCTAATGGAACAAGCACCGATTTGGCCAGAATTATTTTATAAGGAAGAAGAGTGAGTTTATTCAGATATCCAGGTGGTAAAGGCAAGATGCGGACTCAAATATTGAGTCGTATTGGAGTTTTTTACGATATTAATGGATTTGATTTTGAGTTTAGGGAACCCTTCTTTGGAGCCGGAGCTATAGGACTTACTCTGCTAAACGAAGATCGCATAGATAAAGTTTGGATTAATGATTTCGATCCTTCTATTGCTGCTATATGGACATCTGTTATTATGTATCCTGAAGAGTTATGTGAAAAAATTACTCAATACATTCCTAGCACCCAATCCTTTTTTTCTTTAAAAAACGAATTGCTAAAAACTGGTAGAGAAATAGATGACATTGTAGAAATGGGATTTAAGAAATTAGCGATACACCAAATCTCCTATTCGGGACTAGGAACAAAAGCTGGTGGTCCTTTAGGTGGTAAGGGGCAAGGTTCTATATATGATGTAGGTTGTAGATGGACTCCAGACAATTTAAGAAAAGAGGTAAAAGAGTTCCATAAGTTATTAAGTAAGAAAGAGATCAGATATGGCAAATGCACGGATTTTGATTTTGAAGAAGTAATATCTGATAAGGGATCTTGTTTTTTATATGTAGATCCTCCTTATTACCACAAAGGTCCAGAATTATATCAATATCATTTTACTCTTAAAGATCATAACAGATTAGCGGGTTTACTTAGGGAGGTAGATTGTCCTTGGTTATTATCTTACGATGATTGTCCTGAAATTCGCAGGATGTATTCTTGGGCCGAAATGATAGATTTTTCCATGATATACACAATAAACAAAGCAAGAGAGAAAAATGAACTTTTGATAGCTCCTAATAAAGAATTATTATGGGATGCTGTTGAAACGGATCTTTTTGACGAGCAGTATGATGGATAAATTTAATATTCATATTGGCAATATGATTTTGAGGAGTTTAGAAAACCGTTATATTTTAGCGGAAATTTTGTTCGAGAGGGAGAACCCAGCCAGTTCTACTGAGAAATTAGTTGTCATAGCGTGTTTGGAGAAAGATGCAGAAGGATTTTTGCTTCATGTTATGACGACTAATTTGGATAAGGGGGATTTGCGTGTTTATAGTCAGGAAAATTTTGCTACATTAATTGACATCATGATGTTTATAGTACAAAAGACCATGATTAAGTCTGGTGAAGTTCTTGCTTATACGGGAAAAGACATAAGATTGGATAATACAGATACTAAGTATTCGTTTTTGGATGATGGAAATATTGATTAAAAACAAAGGCGAACGGGATAGCACCAAATGTCGGCATTGCGGGAATTGTTTTCGAGAATATTTTGCCACAATGGAAATGGCTCCGTCGGAGATAAGAGATGATTAAAACTCAATTTAGCTTAATCGATTGTCCTTTTTGTGGGAAATCTCGCACATATGGTCGTAGCGGTGTAGGTTTTGAGCATGAGAGAAGGTGTGCGGATTGCGGATTTGTCTGGGAGGATATACAACCTGACGTAGTTTTGTTGAAATTAGCACATTCACGGAGAATTGAGAGCGAGCAATTGCGAGAAATTATAGAAAAAATTAAGGATGAATTGCGAGCCACTCGATTAAGGAGCAAGATAGGCGTGTGCTTAAAGGGACGAATTGAGGACTTTTGTGCCGATGGAGAAAAAGTAAAATGCATACATTAGACAAACTAAGTCAAGACTTTAAATAGCAGGAGAAAAAAGAAATGTTACAGACGAAGACGAAATTAGAGCATCATTTGTCGTTGCCGGTTTTAAAGAGAGCTAAAGCAGGTGATCAAAGCATTAAGGAAAAAATAAGAAATATTTATTTCTTACATATTAGCGAAAGATACACGCATAGAAAATATAGATGGAGTGCCGAATTAAGGCAGAAAATTGTAGATCTTATCAATCATGCATATTATGACCAACATGGCAAATTTCCTCCTGTTGGAATATCTAGTGTGCAATATTCTAACAGTTGGGGTTATATTAGAACATCTGTGGAAGATCTTTTTGATTTTCCTCTTTTTGATTTTCCTGATGGTCTAAGCATTGTTTTAGAAAGTGGACTGGTTCCGAATGTTAATCTTTTGCGAGATTGGGAAAGTAAGCAGTCGTTCGATACCGATGTTGAGGAGCAGGTGAACGCCGATGTTAAAGATTATCTACATGTTGAATCAATAATTCCAGAGCCAACACTTATAACTTGGGCGGAATATAAAAAGTATGCTCAAGAAGAAATTGATCAGCGGAAAGAGATTGTTATTGCAGATACCAAACGAAATCTAAAAGAAAAGACCTTTAAAGAGCTTTTGGCTATCGTTAATGATTAATTTTCTTCGCGAAAAAAAAAAAAAGTTGAAATATTTTTATTTTTTAGAAGGAGTTTTTGTCGATGTGAAAGAATGTAGTAGTAGAATGTAACTGTTGCAAGCCCGTGGGGACGGGTAAAAAAGACTTGATAATAAGGTTTGAGAAGGTTTGTAAGGTTCTAAAGTTCTAAAAAGTTATACTATGACAATTAAAATATATGATATTCTCAGGGCAGGTTTATGGTATAACTTCCCTGCCCAAAACCGACAAGCTTCGAATTCCCCCCCAGTTCGGAGCTTGTTTTATGCGCGGACTTCTACAACGTATCACAAACGCTTCTGGTGCCTCCAGGAGCGTTTTTTATTTGACAATTAAATATAGACCTGGAGGACAGGGAAAACGGCAGTAGGTCTGAGATATGTCTATATCGCTCAGTTACTACTGGCTAGCATCGCGGAGCCAGATTAGTACCGAAATCCCTAATCGACGAGTTCGAGAACCCTCAATAAAAACAAAGACGCCTTCGGAGATGACATAACCTCCGTTAATTCAGAGTGATATATGTGCTGAGCAAGTGCATAAAACTGACTGAAAAAAAATCCCATACAGCATTTAACTATATGGGACTGGCTGGTTGACAGTAATCAACGCTATTTAAACCAGAAAAAGTCATTATAGCGTACCCGTGGATGATTGTCTTTATTTATTAGCTTCCAGATTTATCTTAGGATCTAAACTATAAATAAATCGGAACAAAATAAAAAAAAGCGGAACAATCGAACAAAAAACTTTTGGTCTATAGGTTGATCATAAAAGCGGAACAAATTTTTCTCATTGTACTGTGAAAATTATTCACCAGTATAGGGGAGAACCTCTAAAAATAAATAAAGTTTTACTTCTACTTGCTCACTTCGTTCGCTGCCCGCTTCGAAACCTTCGGTTCCGAATCGCTGCTCATTTTTCATCTTTATAATAAAAAAAAAAGAAAAGAATTATGACACGTCTCTGGACGGGTCATCCGCAGAAACCGAAGGTTTCGAGGAAGAAGAAAGTAAATATAAGATAAGAGGTTAGTGCTTAAAGAAAAAAATACTCTTGGATTTTTT
>Ga0307375_10001184_pt1 | contig 29228 bp, 34 predicted proteins | sample TR1MG_FD_202531 | JGI IMG/M metagenome (GOLD analysis project Ga0307375, IMG submission 202531) | Soil microbial communities from Risofladan, Vaasa, Finland - TR-1 | ecosystem: Environmental > Terrestrial > Soil > Coastal area > Acid sulfate soil | place: Finland: Risofladan, Vaasa | collected...
AACACCGCCCCACTGCACGATTGATCCACCATTGACAAAATTCGTCCCATTGACGGTCAGCGTGAAGGTCGCACCGCCGGCAGTCGCGCTCGTGGGACTGAGGCTGCTGGTTGTCGGAACCGGACTGGAAACGGTGAACGTCTGGGAACCCGAGGTGCCACCACCGGGCGCGGCGTTCACCACCGTCACCGAGGGGGTACCGGCCGAGGCGATATCGGTGGCCGGGACCTGGGCTGTGAGCTGGGTCGCGGACACAAATGTTGTCGCAAGGCCAGCACCGCCCCACTGCACGGTTGATCCACCATTGACAAAATTCGTCCCATTGACGGTCAGCGTGAAGGTCGCACCGCCGGCAGTCGCGCTCGTGGGACTGAGGCCGCTGGTTGTCGGAGCCGGATTGGAACTTAGAGCAACGGTGGTTTCGAACATGCCGCGCCCATGGGTGGCGGCGACCAGTTGCAAGCTGGTCGGTGCTGAATTGAACCAAAAGAGCTGATCCACGCGCACGTTTGCCGGTCCGTCGTTCGTGGTAGCCCAACTCGCCCCGCCATTCATACTGGTAAAGACCCCGACGTCGGTACCCGCATACAGCCAGTTACTCTGCGCCGGATTGACGGCCAAGCTGTAGACGGGCACCTGGGGGAACCCGGAACTGGCAGGCGTAAGATCGGTCCATGTCCACGCGCTCCCGTTGTAGCTGCCCTCCCACACATTATCCGCGCTGTAGCCACCAAAGGTCACATAAGCGGTTTCGGAGTTCGAGGTTGGGTTCGGGGCCACATAGACGCTGAGGACCATGCGACCTGTGGGCAGCGACGATCCCCCCATCTGGGTCCACACCGGGGCCGCAACGGTACCGGTCTGGCGATAGAGCGTGCCATCGTCATAGCCAACCCAGATCTCATTGGCATTGCCCTGGGCCACGGTCACGGCACTGATGTAGGTCGTGGTCGGAAGACTCGCACCGATCGCATTGCTCCAACTGGGGGTAGCCCCCTTCACATTAGTACTGACCCATAGAGACTGACCACCGGCGTACATGGTGTTGTTCGTCGAGTCATTGGGGTCAAGGACATACGGCGCGATAAAATTGGCCGCCGAACCCGCATCCGTGAGTCCGGTAGTGATGGAGCTCGCCGTTTGGCCTCCATCCGTGGATCGGGCAATCTGGAGATATACGTACTCACCGTAGAGGTAGTTACCATCAGTCGGATCAGCGGCAGTAATCCCACCGTCACCGCCATTGAACTCCGTCCAGCCATTGACGTTCCCGGAGTAGAGAAGCGTACCGTTGTCCTAGGCGCCGCCGATGATGGGAACAATATTGTTATTGAGGCTCGCGGTGACACCGGCGTGTCCCGCACCACTGTAGAATTGGGTGATGGCAAGCCCGTTGTTGTCATCAGTCCAGCCGGTGGTAGTCGTTGTAACGAGGGATAGATTGGCGGCGCAGTAGAGGCCGCCATCATTACCAAAATAGACTGTCTGGTCCGTCGTCCCATTGTACCCCGGATCCGCCACAATGGCGTGGTGGTCTGCGTGGGGCGAGTTCGGGGTTTGCGTCCAATCGCTGATCTGGGTCCACGCGCCCCCGGAATTAATCGACTGCCAAAGATCTAGGCCACCGACAATAAGGTGCGCGGAGTTGGTCGGATCTACCCAGATGGCGTTCGCATACCAGCCCTGGTTAATAATTCCCGTACCGGTAGACTGGACCGTCCATGTCTGGCCACCATCGGCGGAACGGTCAAGTTCACCACTATTATTGTCCACCGAGGCGTAGACGACACCCGGGGCACTTGGGGCATAAGCGAGTTCGGAATGGCCAGCGCCAGAGGCGTTGCTTGCCCCATTGACATACGCAGGGGTCCAAGTGGCACCACCGTCTGTAGTATACGCGACCGTGGTCGGGGTGCCGCCAGCATCGGAGGTGGTATCGGCGATGGCATTCGACGCGTTACTTGGGTCCCAGGCCACGCTGAAGCTGCGACCGACAGTCGCCTGAGTCCACGTCGTGCCGCCATCGCTACTTTCGTATACGCCGCCTGGGTAGCCGGTCGCACCGTCCCCGCCACCAGTGGCCGCCAACATCACGCCATTGCTATTAATGGCGATGTCGTTGACGTAGTAGAAGTCGCCGTTGGTGGCGGGGTTGGTCGAGGCCAACGCATTCCATGTGACGCCGTCATCTGTGGACACAAATATGCCGGCCCCGCGCACCGCATCAACGTTATAATACCCCTCGCCGGTACCGGCATAGAGATATCCAGTTGTTGGGTCCTGCGCCAGGGTGCTTACCGACAAGCTCCCCATAAAATCATTCACGGGCGCCCAACTGGTGCCGCTATTGGTGCTCACCCATATTCCGCCATCAACACCACCCACGAACATCTTGCCTGTCTTCTCGATGAGAATGGCGCGGATCCGTCCACCGACATTACCCGGACCGAGGGCCGTCCAACCCAAGCTACTGATCCCGGCCATAGGCGCCAACAACTGCGTAGATGAAAGCGCGGCGCCATGACTGGGCGAGCGCTGCCGAAGCATGGCTTTACGTTGGGCAATGCCGCGAAGCAAACCATCCGGGCGCACCGTTCCATTGGACCCGGTTTTCTGCAGCGCATCAAATCGCGCCTCGCCTGCCAGTAGCGCGGCCGGGGTTGGCGCCGCTGCCGCGGTCAATGTGACACTCATCGCGCCCACCGCGAAGACAAGCGCCCAAAAAACCTTTCGACTGATGATTGTTGTCCACCACATACTTTAGCCCTCTATGAGCTGATAAGATTAACGATTTGGGATTTACTTGTGCCAAGAAAACTCAGCCTCACTACCACCCGGTAAGTCCCGGGCGCCGAGGCGACAAGCCGAAAGGTACGAAGGACCGTCATGCCCAAAGCCGGGGGATTAGGTGGAGAATGGGGCGTGGTCAGTGCCGGGCTTGGCTTGAGATCCGTTAGGATGATGCGTTCAGGTGAAATCTGTATCCCAGGGGCAACCACTGTCAGCACTGCCCTGGCGATGGGTAATCGTGGACTTAGCCGTACTTGAAGATAGAAGGATCTTGCTGTGATCGGGACAACCCACGCCGAAAACCCTATCGCATCAGCGGGAGACGCGACCCGTAGAGCGCTGGGGCTTACGTTTTTGGTACCCGTGCTCGGAGCGGCCGCACAGGCGCTCGTAAGTGACAGGCACGACGCCACGACAGCCAACGCAGCCAGTCGCGTAATAGCAAACATGGATAAGCCCCCCACACCTGAAAAACCGAAGTCCTTTTCAGATCGTAGTCGTAAAAGCCCTATCCATTGGCGCGTTTATTATTGTGTCCCCTTAGATCCAAATTGATAGCATACCAATATCACCATTGTCAACTGCATTTCCATATTGGCTAATCGGGAAGGATTTGTTCCTCCAAACAATTGCCGTATAATTTGACAATTGACAAATGGGTAGCACCCCTTTTATTGGTTTTTCTGGGGCGGCCGGCCGGTTCTTTACCTCAAAATAGGTGAGACCGAACTCGGATACATAGCGTGTATAATCATGTAGTTACCTGAGTAAAACGACGTGGACTCCCGAATTTAGGCGGGTCATGGGGGCAATAAATCTATGATCTTTTTTTGATCATCTGCCGCCGGCCACAAAAAACTGCGAACACTATTCATATCGGCGTATTTATGGTGCGCGCGTCTTGTAATGAGACGCGAAGAAACTTCGCCGAGTCGATGCGCCGATGTTGGCCCTGGTGCTAACGGCGCCACGGCCTGTGGTTGACAATAGCGCTTCGTGATATTGCGCCAATTGTGGAATGGTTAGTATATTCTTGGCGATTCCATGGGACTATCTTACAGGCCGTGAGACATCGGTATGGGATTGACGTGGGCGTTTCGCCACATACGTGAAGGTTCTGCTGCGCAGACACTGAATCGTTATTCAAGCGGGTTCTTGTCCGCCCGGCGCAACCCGATGCCGGACAGCTTCGTGCGCACGCCCTTCTTGATCCCTCTTATCGTACGGGGGCGCCCGTTCGCTCATCAAGGCTCGCAGAGATCATCTGGCCCAAGCCCGACCCGAATCAGCTGGCGTTCATGTAGGAGAATCCGGTGGGCCGGGTTCGAACAATAAGGGCCCAATGTGAGGTGACGCGGGATGCAATCAGAACGAGTCCATCCGGCCATTAGGCGAGCATGGTCAGCACAACAACTTCAACTGCATTTTAAGCATGGCTCAGTTCGTGGCGCTCGCGCAACCAGCGTCGGCGCAGACCCAGCAGGTGCGCCGGATCGTCGCGGAGAAGTACCGCGGCTAGACGCGCCACCTCGGGCAACAGGGCTTCGTCCTGAACAAGATCGGCCACTCGGAAACTTGGCAAGCCCGTCTGGCGGGCCCCAAAAATCTCGCCCGCGCCGCGTAGCTCCAAATCCTTGCGGGCAATGGCAAAGCCATCATCGGTGGAGCGCAGACAGGCGATACGCTCGCGGGCCAGGTCTCCCAGCGGGGGCTTATAAAGTAAGACGCAGTGGCCGGGAATGGCGCCTCGCCCTACCCGCCCGCGCAACTGATGGAGTTGCGCCAAACCGAGACGTTCGGCGTTTTCGATCACAAGGAGGCTCGCGCTTTGCACATCGACGCCGACCTCGATCACAGTCGTCGCTACCAGCACCTGGACCGCACCGTGAACAAAGTCGTCCATCGCTCGATCCTTTTCGGCAGGTTTCATGCGACCATGGATCAACCCTACTACAAGCCCAGGGAGATCACGGGCAAGCTCTGCGTGCAGCGCTACGGCCGCCTTCAGATCCAGCTCGCCTTCGTCAATCAATGGGCATACCCAATAAGCCTTAGCCCCTCCTTGGCAGGCTTGCCGCACACGCGCGATGACCTCGGCGCGACGCGCCTGGGACAAGGCCACGGTGCTGACAGGAGAGCGCCCCGGAGGTCGAGTATCGAGAATCGAGATCTCGAGGTCTGCGTAGACGCTTTGTGCAAGCGTCCGTGGAATCGGGGTGGCGCTCATCGCTAAAAGGTGGGCCGTATGTTTGGCGAAAGCGCCCTTGGCGCGCAAGGCCTGGCGCTCGTGCACCCCGAACCTATGCTGCTCATCGATGATAATAAGACCCAGGCGGTCGAAGCACACCGCCTCCTGGAACAGGGCCTGCGTTCCCACGATGAAGTGAGTCGCCTCCTCGCGCAGACGCTCGCGCGCCGCCCGGCCGCCCGTGCCCAGGCGCATGAGTCCTACTACCTCGATACCCAGGGGGCCAAACCATGCGCCAAAGGTGTCTCGATGCTGGCGCGCGAGCAGCTCGGTAGGCGCCATCAAGGCGACCTGGAATCCGGCCTCGATCGCAGTCAAGGCCGCAGCCGCCGCCACCAGCGTTTTCCCCGAACCGACATCACCCTGAAGAAGGCGTTGCATAGGTCGGTTATCATGAAGATCTCGCACGATTTCCGTGATGGCGCGAGCCTGCCCATCCGTGGGTTCAAATGGCAGGCTTGCCAAAAACGCGGGTACGAGGGCCCCTGCCCCCCGGCAACGGGGCGCGGGGGTCTTGCGGACGGCATGGCGCAACTGCAGCAAATGGGCGTGGTGGGTGACGAGTTCCTCAAAGGCCAGCCGGCGGCGCGCATCGGTCAGCACATACCCCTTGGGAGGGGCATGCAATAGGCTTAAGGCCTCTGCCAGAGACGGGCCGGTATCTTGTCGGGATGGGGGCAGATAATCCATGAGGCCCGGAAGCGCCAGCGCCAAGGCCGCTCGAATCAAGCGCCGCAGCGACTTGACACTCAGTCCCTCCGTACTCGGATAGACCGGGGTCAACGTCGGTTCGCGCAAAGATCCCTCGCCCGGACAGCGATACTCCGGATGAACCATTTCCGGGCCTTGGGACCCAAAGCGCACCTCGCCAAAAACGCAGACGCGTGTCCCAAGGGTGAGCTTGGCCCTTTGAGAGGCCGTGAAATGAAAAAAGCGCACTATCAGGCGCCCGCCTTTATCGGCAAGCTGGAGCACCAAAGTCGGGCGTGCGCCACTTGTGACATTCACGGCTACGATCTCGGCCTCAATAAGGGCCGTCTGGCCGACCGCGACCCCCCTTAAGGGCCACACCTCGGTCCTATCCTCGTAACGCGAGGGGAGATGAAACAGAAGGTCGCTCACCGTGTAGAGGTCTAGGCGCGCGAGCTTTGAAGCCAACACCGGGCCGACGCCGGTGAGAACCGTAACCGGCCGCTCCCAAGGAACCAGGGTAGGCGCCTTAGGTGAGATCGAGGATGGCATCCATTTCGACCAGGACCCCGCGCGGCAAGGCCGCCACTCCGATCGCAGACCGCGCCGGATAAGGCGGCTTGAACCGCTCCGCCATAAGCTCGTTTACCAGAGGAAAGTGGGCAAGATCCGTCAAGAAAACGGATAGTTTGACGATGTGGCGAAGCTCACCACCCGCCGCTGAAATCACAGCCTCCAGGTTATCGAAAACCTGCGCGATCTGAGCGCGCGCATCGGGCGCACAAAGCGCCATGGTCGCGGGATCGAGCGGTATCTGCCCCGACAAAAACACGAGGGAGCCTGAGCGTATAGCCTGGGAATATGTACCGATGGCGCGCGGCGCGCCACTCGTTTCTATGACATCGAACGCCATACTATCCTCGTTTACGGTTGATCCGAACGACCGCTTCCTGGGAACGAATGCGGCGAATAATCCGCGCGAGATGGGCGCGGTTTTGGACCTCGATCACAAAATCCATGGCCGTATCTTGACCGTCGCGCTCATCAATCGCCACGGTATCGATATTAGCATCCATCTCCGACATGGCCGCCGCCACCGTTGCCAGAACACCCCGGCGATTCTTGACCTCGATACGGATAGCCACGGGCCACACCCCTTCGATATCGCTCTCCCACTGAACATCGATCCACTTCTCGGGGTGCTTACGATACTCCGCGACATTAGGACAATCCTCGGTATGCACAGTAATCCCGCGACCCGCGGTCAAAAACCCGAGCACGGGATCCCCGGGGATCGGGCGGCAGCACTTAGCGTAATTGACCACCGCACCTTCGGTTCCGCGGATCGCCAACGCGCCGGGGGTGCGTGATGGCGCGGGGACAGGCACGTCTGGAAGGAGCTGGCGGGCGACCACAGACGCAATGCGCGTGCCAAGCCCGATATCCGCAAGAACATCGTCCCACGCCTTCATCTTCAGGGTCTGCAGAAGAATGGCTTGCGCCTCCGCGCCAATCTCCCCGTCGAAACCCAGGGACTGCAGGGCCTTTGCCAAAAACCGCTCGCCTAGGCTGACTGCTTCATCGCGACGAAGATTCTTCAGGTAATTGCGAATATGGGCGCGCGCCTTGCCGGTGACGACCGAATTGAGCCATGAGGGGTGCGGGGCACTATAGGCCGACGTGATGATCTCCACGTGGTCGCCGTTACGCAGTACGGTACGCATCGGAACAAGCTGATGATTGACTCGGGCACCTGCGCAGCGCTTGCCAATATCCGTATGGACCTCATAGGCAAAATCTATGACCGTAGCCCCTCTGGGCAATTTCTTGATATCGCCGTTGGGGGTAAAAACGTAAACCTCGTCGGGAAACAGGTCGATCTTTAGGTGCTCAAGAAACTCCCGTGGGTTACCCGCTTGCTGCTGAATCTCCATCAACCCCTGCAGCCATTGCAACGCCCGCTTTTGCATGCCGACGTCACCGGTCTTATAGAGCCAATGGGCCGCGACCCCGTTTTCCGCCACGCGGTGCATATCTTCTGTGCGGATCTGAACCTCGATCAAGACCCCAAAAGGACCAAACACGACCGTATGGAGGGATTGATAGCCATTTGTTTTCGGGATCGCGATGTAATCTTTGAATCGCCCGGGGATAGGTTTGTAGAGATTATGAATGAGGCCCAGGACGCGATAACAGGTATCGGCCTTATCCACCACCACCCGAAACGCCAGAAGATCGTAGACCTGCTCAAACGAGAGCCCCTTCTGACGCATCTTGCTGTAAATACCGTAGAGATTTTTTTCACGCCCCGACACGTCCCCGGACAAACCCTCGCGTCGCAGTTGCTCAACGATAGCGACCCGGGCCTTCTCCACCAAGGCCTTGCGATTCCCGTGGCGCTTGCGTACCGCTTCCTGCAAAATCCGATAGCGCATGGGATAGAGAATGCCAAACGCCAGATCCTCAAGTTCAATCGACCAGGTGTGCAGACCTAAGCGGTTGGCAATCGGCGCGTAGATATCCAAAGTCTCGCGCGCAATGGCCCGTTGTCGGATCGGCGACAACACCTGGATCGTGCGCATATTGTGAAGACGGTCGGCAAGTTTTATCAGAATAACGCGGATGTCGCGGGCCATTGCCAGCAACATTTTACGAAAATTCTCGGCCTGCTCTTCTTCTTTGCTCTCGAACTCGATCTGGCCGATCTTGCTCACGCCATCTACCAGTTCTGCGACTTCCTGGCCAAACTGGGTGATGATTTCGTCCTTACGGCGCCCCGTGTCTTCGATAACATCATGCAAAATCGCAGCGGTAAGACACGTGACGTCAAGGCGCAGCCCCGCAAGCAGTCTTGCGACCTCAAGCGGGTGATAGATGTAGGGTTCGCCGCTACGGCGCCTCTGGCCTTCATGGGCCTCTGCGCCGAACAGGTAGGCACGATAAATGGCCGCGACCTCCTCGTGCCCCAGGTAGCCCTCGAGCAGCGTTAAGAGATCGCTAATACGAAAAGAGACGTCGCCGCCCCCGGCCTCGACTTTAACTGGCGGGGCTTGGGCTGACGTCGCCACCGGTTCCAATGGGCAAGACGGCATCATCGTCAGCCTCCAATCCCGCCTCGGGATTGTCATCTAGGATTGCGTTCGTCACAAAGCCCTCGGCGATCTCACGCAAGGCCAATACCGTTGGCTTGTCGTTTTCTCGCGGCACACACGGCTCCGCTCCTGCCGCCAATTGCCGGGCCCGCCTCGCAGCTACCAAGACCAACTGAAAGCGATTTTCAACATGGTGCAGACAATCTTCAACGGTAATACGAGCCATAAAAACTCCTTTAAAAAACGGTTTAAGTCTAGCAAATGTCCCTACTGACCGGTAGACAGGAACTGGGTCGGATCAAGACCCAAAGGCCGGCGCTCGCGACCCTCGAAAATCAGCGCCTTGAGATCGGCGAGCGCGTCCTCGAAGCGGTCGTTCACAATGACGTGATCGAACTCCGCATAGTGCGACATCTCATCACGAGCCCGGGCCATGCGCTCGGCAATAACGGCTTTCCCATCCTGGCCGCGGTCCGTTAAGCGCGCCTCCAGAGCATCAAGCGATGGGGGCAAAATGAAAATCGTAAGCGCATCCGGCCAGACGGATTTGACGCGCCGCGCCCCTTGCCAGTCGATATCAAGAATGACGTAACGGCCGCTATTTAGGAGGGTCTCCACTGCCGCCCGGGTGGTCCCATAGCGGTTACCAAAGACCTCGGCGTGCTCCAAAAAGGCCTGCGTTGCCACTAGGTGGTCGAAGGTCGGTCGATCGACAAAGTGGTAATGAACGCCATTTTCCTCGCCTGGGCGCGGCGCCCTCGTGGTATGGGAGACCGACACGCCAAACCGCGGATCGGCGGTCAGAGCCTTGGCTAAGCTGGTTTTGCCGGCTCCGCTGGGTGCCGACAAGACGATAAGGCGCCCCCCTTTACTCAATGTTTTGGACCTGTTCACGCATCTGCTCAATCAACACCTTGATGGCCACGGCTTGGCTTGTGATCTCAACCGACGGCGACTTGGACGCCAAGGTATTGGCTTCCCGATTCAACTCTTGCATTAAAAAATCCAGGCGTCGCCCCATAGGCTCGCCGGCCGCAAGAATACCGCGCACCTCAGCGCCATGGGCCTCCAGGCGATCGAGCTCTTCGGCCACATCACTACGCTGCGTCTGCAAGACCACCTCCTGCTCTAAACGACCGGGCTCCAGAGTCATGCCCAAGGCCGCTATTTTCGCCCGTAATCGCTCGCGCAAGCCTTGGGTTTCACGGGAAACAAGCCCCTTCAAGATCGTTACGCGGGCGTGGATCTGATCGAGCCGCTCGCCAAGGCCGAGCGCCAGCCGATCGCCCTCGCGCTGCCTATGCGCAAGCAGCGCCATAATGGCCTGATCGGCCGCCTTAAGGGCCACGTCCTCCAAGACCGGCACCGGTGGTGTCAGCATCACCCCCGGCCAGCGCAAGATATCCGCAAGCCCCAAAGGGGCCAACCCGGGGTATGTCGACCGGATCGCCTCCGAGGCCCGAACCAGCTCCGCAACCAAGAGAGTATCAATCGTCAGACAAGCGCCCGTTTGGGGCCTGCGCAAGGTGATCTGGCAATCCACCTTCCCGCGACTCAGAGCGGTGGTGAGTCGCTCGCGCATAACGCCTTCCAGTGCCCCAAGCCCCTCCGGGACCCGAATCGAGATCTCGAGATAACGGTGATTGACAGACCGGATCTCGCAAACCGCCTCGCCCTGCTCGCACCGGGCTTGTTCGCGCGCAAAAGCGGTCATACTCTTAGCCGAGACGGTCATAGCGCTATACTAACCGAAAATCGCGAGGGCCCGAAGCGCACGCGTAACTCCAAGCGCGCGTTTGGACCACGACAACCCCCACCCATCGGCCCCATGAGACGGGTGCGCTGCATTTTGGGGGGTTTTGGGCTATTGTTGGGGGCAAATGCGCAACGCTCCCACACCCCTGGCTCAAGGCTACATTCTGAAGGGCTACCGAATCGAGAAAACCCTCGGCGGGGGCGGCTTCAGTTCGGTCTATCTCGCGACCGACCTGGAAACCGGAATCGAGGCCGTCATCAAGGAGTTTCTTCCGGTCACCCAAGCCTACAGGACCTCAGAGGGCCGCGTCGAGCCGCTGTCCGAAGAGACCGCGCCGCTTTTTATCTCCGGTATTAAGCGGTTCTTCGAGGAGGCGAGCGCGCTCTCCAAACTGCACCACCCCAACATCGTGCAGGTCACCAACTTCTTTCGCGCCCACAACACCGCTTATATGGTGATGCGTTATGAGCTTGGCAAAGACCTGCGCTGGTACATCAAGCGCCACCCCCGGGGTTTAACCGAAAAATTCTTGCGCACAGTGTTCCCGCCACTTTTGGTCGGGCTTAATGAACTCCACAATCACGGCTTGCTACACCTGGACGTAAAACCGGCCAATATCCTTTTGCGCGCTGGCGGCAACCCCTTATTACTCGACTTTGGAGCCGCCCAAAGGACCCAAGACCGACCGCTTGGCATGCGTACCCTAACCGCCGGCTTTGCTCCTATCGAACAGCATACCAAGGGTCACATTGGCCCCTGGACAGACCTTTATGCGATCGGGGCCTCCATGTGGGCCTGTTTGAGCGGTCGGGCCCCGCCGTCGGCCACGGCACGGGCCGTCAAAGATCACTTCAAAGGCGCGCGGCGTCCGTATGGCCGCCACTATTCGCCGCAAATCCTTGAGGCCATAGATTGGTGCATGCAAATGAACCAGTTGGAGCGGCCGCAAAATGTGGGGGAGTTGCTGGCATTCTTAAACGAAAAGCCGGCCGTGGATCGTAATAGCGGCCGGGAGGGGGAGCGATGGTTCGAAAAATGGTCGTGGTGGCGGCTTAAGCGACTCTAAAACGATCGGTCGGGGGGGTTGTGATGGAGAGCTTGCATATGAAGTACGTCTGCGCACGCGGATCGCGTCAGGGTGGCCGTGCCCGGAATGAAGATCGGGTCGCAGTCGCGGAGCGCGATTCAGCCGTACTCATGGTCTTGGGCGACGGCCTAGGGGGGCATAAAGGGGGCGGCATCGCCTCGAAAACGCTCTGTCAGGTCGCCACCAACGCCTTTCGCGCTGTGCGCTCGCCGCTCATCCAGGATCCATCGAGCTTCTTGGCCTTTGTGGCCTTCCAGACTCACCAAACACTCAAACTGCTAGGCAAAAAGCTGACCCCGCCCATAGAGCCGCGGACGACCTGTGTTCTGTGTCTCGTGCAAAATGGCTGTGCGTATTGGGCCCACGTGGGCGACAGCCGACTCTATCACTTTCACCGCGACACCCTAGTCGAGCGCACCCAGGATGACACGACCGTCGACGCCTTTCAGAAGCGAGGCATATTGAATGAAGCGGAGTCTCGCGCCCACCCGGAGAAAAGTCACTTGCTGGCCTGTCTCGGCGGCCACCATGAACCGACCGTAAGTCTGAGCGCCGAGACCCCCCTGAAGACCGGCGACCTCTTGCTACTTTGTAGCGATGGGGTTTGGGAGGCCCTGGAGGCCAAAGAATTGACGCGGGCTCTGTCCCACCCCGTTTTAGAAAGTGGCCTTGCCGATCTTTTGCTAGAGGCCGAGAATCGCCGCCAAGAGGCGGCCGACAACATCAGCGCCGTAGGCTTACGCTGGCAAGACCGATCAGCGACGCCGATGGGCTTGGCCCCGCGGGCGCGTCAAATCACGGCCCAGACGTTTTGGGACGAGGGCCAGAAACTCGCCATGAACAATAGACTAAAAGAGCTAAAAACGCCCCCCAAACCCCCCCGCAGTTAACCATGCAGCAATCGCTAGCAGCAAAAGGGTGGTGTCCTGCGATTTGAGCGAATGAACTGCTCCCGCCAAGCCTAGACGGCTATGGCGTGAGTTTCGCGCTCACTGCCGGCCGAATGGCTGGCATTGCCGGCCGAATGGCCGGTCATCGCGACGTAACTTCGATCACTCCACATCTCGGACGGTTCCCACCCGGATAACTTGGCTTCTAGTTTGCGGGTTGATTCGTAACCAACGAATTATAATTGTTTATTAACCAACCCCACATCCCTTCAGCCACTGTATTTCAGCGTTTTCTACACCTCGGTCCCCCTCAAGGTCCCTTCAGGGTATGACTGAAGCCAATTGCGAATTACATCGCGAGCAATACTTGTCCGGCCACGGCACGAACCTCTTTTTTGCGTCCGTGTCCAGGGAATGGCTTTTCTGTTACTTCCACCAGACCGATCCGTTCCAACTCATCGATATCCCGTTTGACCGCACTGCGATCCCGGTGAAGCCGTTGCGACAAATCGGTAATTGAGCCCGGATATTTCTTCACTTCACGGAACAGTACGAGCTTTGCGGTTGTGATCAACCGCGCCAAATCCTCCGGGTCTTCGAAGGAAATAATACGCTCACGCGTGATGCGCTTGCCTTGATCTGCCAGCTTCGCAATTTCCTTACCACGCTTGAAGAATTCATCCGTATTCGCTACTTTAATGGTCGTCTTCATTTTTTGCTCCTAAACGCAATCCAGTCAGCCTGAAATCGCTCCTCGATGTCTTCGAAACTCTTGAACTCAACTGGTTCGACCATACCCATGAAATGCCGGTGATAAAAACCGTGTGCATTGTCGTAGCCAACCACCCGCCCGTTATCACCCTGGAAAATCCTGTGATTGATATACGCCAAATTGTACCGAACTACCCTTTCCAGCTCATCTCCCCAAACCTCACGGCGCAACACGCCGTTTCCGTTCTTTACGGATAATGACCATGAGTCATCGGATACTTTAATTTCAGACATGACCTACAAGATCGCTGCTGATGATCATTGCATAGTGAAGACCTGCCAGTCGTCGGGGCGAAATGCCCCGTAGAGAAGACCGTAGGTTATGAGCTGTTGCAGCCACTGGCAGTCCAGTACGTCGGACTTGCGGCCTGAGACATTCTTCACGTGGCGCGCATTAACCAGCAGCACCGTAAAACCGCGCGACTCCAACAACTCGAAAACAGGGATCCCGTAAACGCCGGTGGATTCCATGGCCACGGTATCCACGCCGCAGGCTTGAGCCAGTCGGCCAGGGCATGAAGTCGACTGTCAAGCCCAGGAATCGTGTCCGGTTCGTCGTCCCGGTCCGGCGGCACGGCAACAAAGTGTGTGTGGTGCCAATGTCGATGCCAGCGGCGTGGGGGTGGGTGATCGTCAGGTTTGAAACTTACGTTACGAACGCGTGGGGCCATAGCTTGCTCCCCTGTGTATTGGTGAAGGTGGCGCCGCATCGGGTACGTTGTCTTGCTAACTCTCGCAAACGGGATATCGACCCAGCGGCTGCGAACCGCCCGGCCAATTCACCCATGTCGATGACGTCACTTAAGGACCACGCTCTCAAGCGGGCAATAAGCACCATTGGTCTATCGGCCTATCGGTCTTCCGCAACGCCACACCGCTCTGCCACAAAACGCTGCCCACCCGTGTTTCGTCTGCGGGATTTGCCGCACCCAGGGCCGATTACTGCATTCCCTTAAGGAAACTTGACCCTAACCTACCTTTGCACATATCCGTCTGATAAAACTTCATTCAGGCTCTGTGCACAGATATCCCACTCGGCAGGCGTGCAAGGAAAGACGTTCTTAGGAATGAGGCGCATTCCACCCAAACCCGGCCGATCGCTTCCATGTGCCACCATGGCCGTACAGATTTGGATATTACCGTAATACCCATTTCCCGCTTTTTTTGATTTCTGTGTACATCGCATCCGGCGCAAGGTCGATCTCGCCTGGCCATGTGACGACCCCATGCTCAACGAAAGCTTGAGCGAATCGAATAGGGTCTTTAAGCTCACTAAAGACACCGGCAGTAGGCGAGCGCACCAACATAGCCATGTTCACCTCACCTTCAAGTCCATCAACAAAACGAACGTGCAGGCAAAAGTCGTCAAGCGGCCACACCTCCACCACGCGCCATGGCATTCGTGGCAAAATGGCGGGCGTTACGGCAGCAGGCAAATCTTTTTTTGTGACTGATTGCGTAAACATAATTCCCAATCCGCCATAAGTTCGATGCGGTGTTCCTGCGCCCATTCGAGCACGAGCGGCAGCGCACGCCGGGGCATCTGACCTTCCATCACCTCAAGAGTACGAATATCGACTACCGCTTCGTCTTCTGCATATAACGCGTGAAAGTGAGGCGGCGCATGATCGTTCCAGAACATCTGGGCAAGAATGCCACAAAAAGTGCAGATGATTGGCATAGTTCAGGCCGAAGTAGGGACCACATGAAAAGATCGCCACCGGAAGCCTTAACGGCTTTCTTGGTGACGGCAACTAGCGTCGCGCCGTCCATGTCGGATGCACACTACCCCTTGCCCACCGCTAAGCTTGTTGCCGCTAGGAAAAAATTCGTGATGAATCGAGTTTCATAGTAGCGTGACATCACGCTGCTTACAACAACACAACCCGACTGGGATTTAAAGGATACTCAGTAGAATGCGAGGGCATACGGGCCGCTTGGGACTCAGGAAACTTACGCAAAGGGTGCAATAAGGCCGCCCCTAGGATCTCCGGAGGATCGAAATCGATAAGATTTTCTGATGGTCAGGGGATCTTCTGGTTATCCCCACGACTCCGCTATGAGAGACCCGGTCTTTGGGCCTAAATCGGATTAAGGTGAGCGGGCCGGTGGCACCGGGGCGTAAGCCACCGTCTTCACTGAGAGCCAGATCTTTGGTTATTTTGGGCGCTGTACCGTTTTTTACTGGCGTGCGCAACAAACGCCTGGGAGCAGGACTCACTTCTTTGCTAAACTAGCCCCCTCCGACCTCACCTTAAGGAACATCTCATGCGACCAAGCGGACGCGCCCCGAATGCCTTGCGCGCCATCCAGATCACTCGCAAGTTCACCCGTTATGCCGAAGGCTCGGTACTGATAGAATTTGGCAATACTCGGGTTTTATGCACAGCCAGCATCGATGAGAAGGTCCCGCCTTTTCTCAAGGGTCGCGGACAGGGATGGGTAACCGCGGAATATGGCATGCTGCCACGGGCGACCGGTCAGCGCACGCAACGAGAAGCGGCCCGCGGCAAACAGGATGGGCGCACAGTCGAGATTCAACGTTTGATTGGTCGATCACTACGCGCAGCAGTCGACCTAAAGGCGCTGGGCGAGCGCACCATCACGATAGACTGCGACGTCCTGCAAGCCGACGGTGGCACGAGAACCGCCTCGATCACGGGCGGATATGTCGCCTTGGTCGATGCCGTGCGGTTTTTGAAATCCCATAAGCTGCTCAAAGAAGATCCTTTACGTCGACAAATCGCATCGGTCTCCGTCGGCATCCACAACGGTGAACCGGTCTTGGATCTCGACTATAGCGAGGATTCGAACGCTGGCACCGACATGAATTTTGTCATGGATGACGCCGGTGGGTTCATTGAGTTACAAGGCACTGCCGAGCGTGGCAGTTTCCGCTTTGAAGAAATGTTGGCCATGGTCGAGCTCGCGCGCAGCGGGATTACAGACCTCATGGCCGCTCAACGTCAGGCCTTGGCAAGCGAGGTATGAAAATCGTCTGCGCCACCCACAACCCCGGAAAGCTACGGGAATTTGCCGGGGCGCTCGCGGAACACGGCGTAACCCTCGTTGCCCAATCAGCGCTCGGGATTGCAGAGCCCGTGGAAGATCGGCTCACCTTTGTCGAAAATGCACTTATCAAAGCCCGGCACGCCGCATTGGCAAGCGGCCTACCGGCACTCGCGGACGATTCGGGTTTGGAGGTTGACGCACTGGGGGGCCGCCCCGGCGTCCACTCGGCCCGCTTCGCAGGCGAAAAGGCACGAGATCCCGAGAACCGCGCCGCACTGCTTTCCGCTCTCGCCTCCGTACCGGAGAACCTCCGTGGGGCCCGGTTTTATTGCGTACTGGTCTTTATTCGTCATGCCGAAGACCCCCGGCCTGTGATTGCAGACGGCCTCTGGGAGGGCCGTATCCTGACAACAGAGGTCGGAGACAACGGCTTTGGTTACGATCCGGTTTTTTTTGTCCCTACCCATCACTGTTCGGCCGCCGAACTGCCGCTCGCAGAAAAGCAACGCCTAAGCCATCGCGGCCAGGCTTTGCGCAAATTGGCCGAGACCTTTCGTCCACACCTATGAGCGCCCCCCTTCCCCCTTTGAGCCTCTACATCCATATCCCCTGGTGTGTGGCAAAGTGCCCTTATTGCGATTTCCACTCCCTGCCTCGCAAAGGCGCGCTCCCGGAAGCGGCCTATGTGCAGGCCTTGCTGGCCGACCTCGACTGTGCCGAGGAGGCCATACAAGGACGCCAGATTGCTACCATTTTCTTCGGAGGCGGCACGCCGAGCCTCTTTTCAGGAACGGCCATCCACGAGATTCTAAGCGGCATCAGTCGTCGCGCGGTCCTGGCACCAGACTGCGAAGTGACGCTTGAGGCAAATCCCGGAACCGTCGAGGCGGGACGGTTTGCCGCCTTCCGCGAGGCCGGCGTGACGCGCCTCTCGCTTGGCGTCCAAAGCCTTCACGACCCCTTCTTACGCGCGCTCGGTCGCATCCATAACGCCCACGAGGCGCGCTCAGCCATTGAGCAGGCCGCGACAAGCGGTTTTCGTTCTTTCAATATCGACCTCATGTACGGCCTACCTGGACAAACGGCCGCACACGCCTTGGCCGATGTCCGTGAGGTCTTGGCCGCAAAACCCCGCCACCTGTCCTTGTATGAACTCACTATCGAGGCCCACACGGCCTTTGCTCACGCGCCCCCGGTTCTGCCAAGCGAAGAGGAGCGCGAGGCTATCGAAAACACGGTCCAAGCGGCGGCCGGGGCGGGGGGCTTTGAACGCTATGAGATATCGGCCTACGCGCAACGGGGTAGCCGCTGTGCCCATAACCTCAATTACTGGGAATTCGGCGATTACCTGGGCCTCGGCGCCGGCGCCCACAGTAAGCTAAGCTACGCACAAGGCGTGACCCGGGAGGTGCGAGTCCCCGATCCGGAACACTACCTAAAAAGAACCGATCGGGTCATGACTCGCCACACCCTGTCCGAGGCCGACCTGGTCTTCGAGTTTCTGTTAAATGCCCTGCGCTTGATCGAAGGATTTTCGCCCCAGCTCTTCACGGAACGCACCGGCCGCGAGTTCACAATACAATCCCCTCAATGGGCCAAGGCGGTGGCCGACGGACTGCTCGTGATAGAGACCGATCGCGTATGTACAACCGCCCTTGGACGGCGCTTCCTAGACTCCCTACTCAGTTCACTTCTCGCAAAACCTGGGGATCTACCCCACCCTTCTTCGGAGTCCCGCCATGCTCTGGGTTAAAGCCTTTCATATCATCTTTGTAGTGACCTGGTTTGCCGGGCTCTTTTACCTCCCGCGACTTTTTGTCTACCACAGCCTCACAGACGATGAGGCCGGACAAGCCCGGTTTGTGGTAATGGAGCGGCGGCTCTACCGCTTTACAACGCCGAGCGCGATCCTTGCGGTCGGATTTGGTCTGTGGTTATGGCTAGGCTTTGGTTTCCATGGTCTGTGGCTCGACATCAAGGTCGGGCTTGTAACCGGACTTTTCGGCTACCATATCTACTTGGGGAGGCTGTGCCGGGAGCTGGCGTCTGGCCACAAACGGACCGACACCTTCTACCGGGTTATCAACGAAGTGCCGGCCCTCGCCCTCATGGCCATCGTCATTCTCGTTGTCGTCAAACCCCACTTTTAAGGGGCTGGGAACCCTTGCCATCGGCTGGACTTTGAGCCCACGCTGTAGTGGGTTATCTGGACCGAGGCCTATATTTAGTATTTAATTATTTGCTAATATAGCAGGACGCTACTGCAATACCCTTTTAAGGAGCCTTCATGGGGCGGTTTTGGCGAACACTTTCCGTAACATTACTACTGGGGCCCTCGGGACTCGCTTTCGCCCAGACATTTAGCCTACGTCAGGCCGTGGATTTTGCCCTCCAGCACAATAGTGCGGTAACCGTCGCGCGCGCCGAAGAAGGGGCTGCAAAAGATGAGACTCGGATGGCCCGCGGCCAAGGCCGCCCGCAAGCGAACGTCAGCTATGGTTACCTATGGAGCGACGATCCTCTAGAGGCCTTCTCGGCCAAACTCGAGCGTAGACAAGTCACCGCACTAGACTTCGCGCCCAGCGCATTAAACTACCCAGGGACTACACACCTCGGGACTACCACGCTCGCCTTATCGTGGCCCCTCTATACGGGCGGGGCGATCCACGAATCGATTCAGGCCGGACGTTTCGGACAAAAGGCCGCGCATCGTGCCGCACAGCGCACGAGACAGCGCATTATCATCAATGTGGTTCGAGCTTATGAAGGCCTCATCATGGCCAAGGCGGCGGTGCGAATAGCCGATAATGCCGTATTAGCGGCCGCCCGCCATGCTCAGACTACACAGCGTTTGTACACCCATGGACGCATCGTGCATTCCGACGCCCTCACAGCGTCTGTCAATCTCGGGGCGAACAAGGGACTCCAGGCCGAGGCGCAAGGAGATGTTGAAACCGCAACGGAGAATCTCGCGCTCGCCATGGGGGCGCCCAGCGGACTTTCGATCCAGGTCCCCGATTACTCCTTGGGAGCGGTGGCCTTGCCCGAAAAAGGGCTTGCCCACTACCTGCAAGAGGCCCTCAGTCACCGGCCGGACGTCAAAGGGATGCACGCCGAGGTGCGCGCCATGCAAGCCAGGGCCCGGGCAGCCCGGGCCCAGTCGTCGGTCCACGTGATGCTGACGGCCCAGTCTCAATGGTTTAGTGAAACACCGGCACTACGCCACAACGCCTGGACGGTGGGTGCCGTTATCAGCAAGACTCTCTATGACGGCCATCACGATCAAGACCGCGCTGACATCCTACAAGAACAAGCGGCTCGACTTGACGGGCAACTGGCCGGTCTCAGATCGCGCATTCATTACGCCGTCACCGTCGCCTATGAAAACATGCAGACTGCCAAGACCCGCTACGAACTGGCGCAGACCAACGTCGCGCGCGCCAAACGCGCAGTGGCGCTCATTCAAGTGCGCTATGGCGAGGGTCGCACCATCCTCCTTGAACTTCTGAGCGCCGAACAGAATCTCGTGCAAGCCCGCGAAGCCGAGCTTGGCGCTCTGTACACCCTGGCCATGAACCGCGCCGCCCTCGAAGCCGCCTGCGGGACCCTCTCCGTGGGATCGCTCGCATCCCTGGGTCTGCCCTCATGAAGCGCGCGACCTGGATATTAGGAAGCCTGTTCCTCGGTCTGAGTGCCTGCGAACGTCGCCCGCCTAAGCCCACACCGCCAATCGTCCTTCCGGCCGTGACGCGATCGATGCTCGTGTTGCATAAACCCGCAGATATAGACGCCCATGGGGACGTCGTGATTCCTCGGGCTGCGATCATAATGCGAGGCGGCATCCCTGGCGTCTTTGTGGTAAGCGCTCACGGTCTGGCGCGCTTTCGGTTGGTGAAAATCGGGGCGACCACGGCCCAGACGGCCGAGATCTTAAGCGGGTTGAGCGGCGACGAAACCTTGGTCCTGCCACCTTTTCGACATATCTACGACGGTAGCCCCGTGCGTCAGAGCGAACAATCACAATAAGGGGAATGCATGGCAGCTCGCGACCCGCTACCTGAAGAACCGCTCAATATTTCGGGGCGACTCACACGTTACTTCATTGACAGCAAAATGACGGTCCTGATCATTATCGTGGCCGTGCTCGCGGGCGCCTTGGCCTTGCACCTGACGCCCCGCACCGAAAACCCCCAAATCGTGGTGCCTGCGGCCAACATCATAGTCTATAAGCCCGGCGCCAATCCGCGCGAGGTCAAGAATCTTATCGTAGATCCGCTCGAGGCCATTTTGCGGGGCATGCGCGGGGTCCATCACACTTATGGCGTAGCGCTCGATTCAATGGGCGTGGTGACCGTTAAATTCCAGGTCGGACAGAATCGCGTGACCTCGCTCGTGCGGCTCTATAATAAGATCATGAGCAATATGAATCGCATGCCTCCTGGGACGGAGCAGCCGATCATACAACCGCTTGATGTGAGCCAAGTGCCGATTGTGACGATATCGCTTGCCACACCGCGCCTAAACGGCGTGCAGCTGCGCGCCATTGCCACCCGGGTCCTTCACCACTTACGGCGTGCACCCGGCACGTCGATTGCCTATCTTATCGGCGGCCAACGACGCAAGATTAATATTGTCCTGCACCCCACCCTTATGCGCCGGTACAACGTGACCTTGGTCGATATCCGTCGCATCGTTCAGGCAACCAACGTCAACATTCCCTCCGGTCACTTCACCAATCATAATCGCCGCGCCACCATCCATGCCGGCGGTATGCTGCGTTCGGCCGAAGACGTGGGCAGCATCGTCGTAAGCCTCTACGATCACAAACCGGTCTACCTGCGCGAGGTCGCGACCGTCACAGACGGCCCGGGACGCATCAAGGCCGTGCACAGTATCGGGTTTGGTCACGCCTATGCGAAAACGCGACCACGTAATCTCGAGGTGCCCGAGGTCACGATTGCGATTGCTAAGCGTGCCGGCACCAACGCGGTGACGGTAGCCGATGGGATCATCCACAAACTGGCCGCCCTTAGAGGGACGATTATTCCCGGCTTTGTGCACGTGAACATCACGCGCAATGATGGGCAACGCGCCAATAGTGCCGTGAATACCCTGATTGAACACCTGTTTATCGCGGTGAGCACCGTAATCCTCCTGCTTGTCCTATTCTTGGGCTGGCGGGCGGCCGCCATCGTCACCATCACGATCCCGATTATTTTGTTCGTGACTCTTGCCGTCGACTATATGGCTGGTCAAACGATCAACCGCATCACCCTATTTGCGCTGATTTTGTCGCTTGGCCTATTGGTCGACGACTCCATTGTCGTGATAGAGAATATTTTCCGGCACTACGCTAAACCGGGAATTGACCGGGCACGCGAGGCGGTTCTGGCTGTCAATGAGATCGGCGCGCCCACCAATCTTGCAACGCTTGCGGTAATCGTCGCGTTCTTACCCATGCTTTCGGTAACCGGCATGATGGGTCCTTATATGGCACCCATCCCCAAAAATGTCCCTATCGCTATGATCGCATCGCTTTTCATTGCCTACACGGTAGCCCCATGGGCTGCCAAGATGTGGCTTAAAGGGCACTTTGTCCCGGAACACACTGGACCTGGCTTTTTACAGCGCGGCTATGAAACGATCATGCGGACGTTGTTGGCGCGACCCATGGCCAGACGCGGCTTTTTGCTCGCGATTATCCTCCTATTTGGCGTGGTACTAGCGATGCCGATGCTGCGCTTGGTCAACTTTAAGATGCTGCCGCGCAACAACAACAATAGCTTTGACATCACTGTGCGCACGCGCGCCGGCAGCACGCTTGAAGACACGAATCGGATCGTCGAGGCCCTTGGGGACATCGTGCGGCACAATCGCTACGTCACGACCTATGAGCTCTCGGCCGGCGGAATGGGGGCCGTCAACTTTAGCGGTCTCTTGCGCGGGGAAACCCTGAAAAAAGGACCGACAGTGGGCGAAGTCCAAGTACATCTCGTTCGCAAGAGCGAACGCTCGGTATCCTCGATTGAGATCGTTCACCAGTTGCGGCCGGCGATCACGGCACTTGCCGAAAAAACCGGGGCCATGATCAAAATCGTCCAACACCCGCCCGGGCCGCCGGTACGGGCTACCGTCATAGCCGAGGTTTTTGGGCCCCACTACCGCAAAGCTGAGGAGATCGCCCATCACTTGCGCTATGGGCTGTTTGCGCATACGCGCCATCTCGTGGGTGTCGACAGCTCCGTGCCGCATAGTTCGGTCCAATACACCATAGAGGTGGATCGTCGGCGCGCCGCCGAATATGGCGTGAATCCGGCGCAGGTCGCAGAAACCTTAAACGGCTTTTTGGCCGGCATGGACGATGGGACAGTGCATATTCCGCACGCCAAGGAGCCCGTGCCCATAAGATTCCGCATACCGATCGCCGATCGCATAGGCCCTTACGACCTCGGCAAGATCTTTTTTACGAACCCCGGCGGCAAAGAGATTCCTCTTTCCGCAATCTCGCGTGTCGTCAAGCGGGTCGCGCCTAGGCCGATTTATCAGAAGGACGGTCGTGAGGTCGTATATGTGACGGCGGGCTTGAGTCCGGGGAGCCCCGTCTATGCGGTCCTCCATATGTGGCAATACCTTAAACACCACACGGTGGATGGCGTGCACCTAAAGCAAAGCTTTATGAAGGATCCGAGCAGCCTACGCTATGGGATACGGTGGAGTGGCGAGATGCGCCTGACCCTCAATGTCTTTCGTGATCTGGGATCGGCCTTCGGGGTCGCTATAGCGCTCATTTACATCATTCTGGTCGGTTATTATCGTTCGTTTATGATCCCGCTCATCGTCATGGGCGCTATTCCCTTGACCATTATTGGTGTCCTCCCGGGACATGCCGTCATGCATCAATTCTTCACGGCTACATCCATGATAGGGGTCATCGCCTTAGCCGGCATTGTCGTGCGCAACTCCTTGCTGCTCATCGACTTTATCCTGGATTACCGCCGCGCCGGCCATGACCTCACGGAGGCCGTCGTACAGGCGGGCATGATCCGATTGCGGCCCATTATGCTCACAGCCCTTGCGATCATGCTCGGGACCGCCATTATGGTCGTAGACCCGGTGTTCGGGGGGCTTGCCATTTCCTTGATCTTTGGCACGCTGGCGTCGACTGTGCTGACGCTCTTTGTGATCCCGCTTGGCTACTTCGCCTATGCCCGGTTCTCGGAGCGGCACAGTCAACCGAGCAGCGCGCCGGAATAGGGTGCTTAACGGGGGTCGCCTACCCCCTACTTGCCGGGCCAGCCCCGGCCTTCGGGCGGGGATGAGCCAGGATAGCTCATCGACACGAGCTCACTCAGTAGGCCTAGCCCAGGTGAGGATCGTTTTCGCCAACTCCGGCGACCTATTGGCGATAGCGCGATACCCATGGCAGCCATGCAGTGCGCCTGGCCTAGTTGGCCGGTTTCAGGTCACCCGCGTCAGGGTTGTTGAGGGCGCCAGTTGGCATAAAAGCCAATCCTTTTAGCTTCCGGAAAACCTGCGCCTGCTCTTTTTGCCGCCTCATTCCCCCAAACACAATCCGCAGAAGCACGTCTGGGATGCTTCAATCGGAACCGGAAACAAAACTGTTTTGGCCGCGCGGTATGACCCGTTCCAGTCTCTTCTCAAGAACGGGCACGGTGAGCCCGTAGGCTGTCAGTCGTGCTGCAGGAATCTCCTGGATCCGTGCCCGCACGATGTCAGGGTCTGCGAACTAGTGGATAAAAAGGGCCGCAACAAACGGTCCATCCTTTTCGCGTCCGGCCGCTAATTTGGCAACGGCTAGATCTGCGGGATCAAGGGCCAAGCCAACAGCCAGACTCAGTGGGCTCTGTATGGGTTTCAGTCTTTTCTCCCATCCGTTAGGTAGGATGGCCGTCTCCAGTCCGACCGCCTGCGCGTAATATCCAAAGGTCTCATGAAACATGGACAACTCGCCCAATGACCCCTCAACCAAGTCGGTGAGTTCCGGTGCATCAAGCGCCACAATGTCGGCCTCCATAGAAGCCCCCAGCACGCCGGGCGGGTCGTCGACCACGCCAATAATGGATTGGGATCCTATGATAAGGAACCGATTCTGCCGAGTAATAGCAGACGCCGCTCGCAGGATATGTTCAAGATTCTCGCGGTTCATAATCGTAGACCTCCCGAAAAATTTCCATCCGGCGAGCTTGACTCATGATTCCACAAAAGGGCGAGCTTTGGCGCAGGCGATCTCCTTCTTCCGTACGCGCCACCATCGTTGACAGGATATTCTCCAAAGGTTCCGTAAGGATCGCAGACCAGACATCAAGGTCGCGCGCCGCACTCCCTCCCAGCTGCTTTTTCCAGCGGGCGATGTTCGCGCGTGCCCGATCCAGCATGGCCGGGTTGACGCGCACATGCTTCGCGACTTCCTCATGCAGCCGCAGGCTGAAACGATCGAGCTGCGCATGAGTGCGGGTGGCGGCAAGTCTTGGTGCCGTTACGAAGTTCATAGGACCTCATTTTAGCACATGAGCAGCCGCCAACATGGGGTGCTGGGTGTCACTTTCATTGACTCCCCGAATAGAATTCGTAGACCCATGGTAGTTCCGGAAGCCTGCCCAAAACGTGTTATCACGCCATTTCCAGGATCTCGTGTACGTAGCGCGTCGGTCAGCGCCTTGCGCTCGTCGGGGCGGCGTTCCAGCGCCTCGGCGAGCACGCGGCGTTGCTCGCGGATTTTGATACGCACCAAGCCAGCCGCCAACCGCGCGCGGAAAGCTGGATCGTGCGCGGCTGCGAACTGGGCAAGCCGGATGCGCGCATCCTGATGAGGATGGCCCAGCACCGTGGCGACGCGGCGGCTCTGGCGTTTGGATAGAAACACCACCGAGGCACCGGCGTCCACTATTCGCGTGAGTACGCTGGCGCTCAGCGCCAAGTCGCCCTGCACCACCACCCGGTCGAGCAGCTTAAGCGGCAGACTGCGCAGACGCGCGCCATTTTCGTACAGAGCGAGTGCCTCGCCATCGGGGCGCAACTCCAATCCGGAGTGATCGAGATAGACAGTCGCCATGGTCAGCCTTGGTAGAAGAACGGCGGGTCCTCCGCCAGCACCGCGATGCCCAGCGCAATCATCCGAGCACGCGGATCGAGCCGCAGCAGCAAGAACGTATCCTCGCCATTATCGAGCGTCGCACCGATCTCGCCGAGCAGCGACTGCCGTTCACCAGCCGACAGAAAACATTCATACACCGACTTTTGCCCGCCGGTCACGTAACCCTTGACCGCATGCAGGGCATCGCGCAGCCGATCGGGGGCTGAGACATCGTAGGCGGCGAGATACAGGTCGCGGTCTTTCATGGCCTCAGTCCAATCACGTATAGCGGCGCCCATGGCACACAGGTATACAGGGCTTCGATAATCTGTTGGCGCGGCTCCATAGCCCAACTTACCTCGGTATGCGACCCCCCGCGGGTCGCTGTCATGGCGTGGATTAAACCCGAAAAGGGGCGGCAAGGCTGAGTTGGCAAGCTTGCTGGCAATCGAGGTACGGTCACTAGGCGTACTGCTTGACTTCATACTGTACAGACCGTACAGTCCGTTCCAGTGATATCTGGAGACGATTCATGTTACGCATCCCAAAAGAAGGTTCCGAAGAGGCCCGCAAACGCCTGCCCGCGCTGTTAGAACGGGCGCACCGCGGCAAGCCGACCCTGATCACCAAGCGGGGCGAACCCTACGCCGCCATCGTACCGGTAACCGCCCTAGTCCAACAGCAAGCCGGCATCAGCATCCGGGAGCTGCGGGGCAGCGGGAAGGGATTCTGGAGCGAGAACGTACCCGCATGGATCGACCGGATCAGGGACGAGTGGGAGTGAGCGCGGAACACCTGGAGGATATTCCCGACGGCGCGTTGGTCGCCCTCGACAGCGCGCCGATCATCTACTACCTGCAGGACCATCCTACATTCGCCCCGCGTTTCAGTCCGCTGTTTGACGCCGTCGCCGAAGGCAGACTGACCCTGGTCATCTCCACCGTCACTTTGGCGGAAGTGATGACCGGCCCGTTCGCAGCCGACAACGAGGTACTCGCCATGCAATATCGGGAGGTGATGTGTCATTCGCCCGGATGGCAGACCATACCGGTGGATGAGAACGTCGCCGCCGAGGCCGCCCGACTGCGGGCGCGCTACCGCTTGCGTCTGCCGGATGCCATCCAGGTGGCAACCGCCATCGCCACTCGCGCCTGGGCGCTGATTACGCATGATTCGGCACTCGCCAAGGTCAAGGATATTCGTGTGCTGGGGGTTGGGTAGGGGCAGGGAGCACCGTTCGCCGGCCTCGACACGGCGGTGATCTGCGCGGTGCGCATATCGAGTTTGATGAGCGGCCGATCGAACCGGCCGTTCACATACAGGCTATCAACACTCATCTCCTCGGCCGCCATGAAGGCGCCGAGACTCATCGGCACCGGCGGCTGGTCGCATCGAATGCGATGGTTGGCGCGGTGCGGTGAAGCGGGTGAGATCCCCGATCTCGGCCACCACGGTTGCCCAGTCCCTCATGGCGACGAAGCAACAAAAGCCCCGGGCCACGGGGATGTCGGTGATATCCGTTCCGTAGGGCGCACAGCGACACCACGCGTGATGGGCCGTTCAGTCGCCAAGCCCCGCAAAAGAGTGGGAAAAATGCGATGGCCCTTTCCGGGAAGGCTTGTCTTGCGCTTGGGGTACAGAGCCTCTAAGCCCATCAGGCGCATCAGTCGCTGGATGGAGAGGGACCTCATCGAGGCGCTTCATCAGCGCGAGATCGTCCTCTGAGATCAGGGGCTTGCGGGGGTGAGACCGTGGACCGGGCCACCGCCAAAAGCTCGCACCGGCGGGTGACGGGCCGTTCGGGGTTGTGGGATTCGACCCGTTGGAGCCGCTTAAGACCGGGGTCCCGCCTGTGCACGCGTGCACAAAATCCTTCTCGACTGTCAATTGTCCGATCTTCGCAAGCAGCATCTCGCGATCCCCTGCGGGATCGGCGCAGACGGCGCCCTTACCAATGCAAATGTATTGCGCATTACCATAGCACGTCTATTGAGCTTTACAATAACGTGCTTAGCGTCTAATTTCAGCAGCAGAAGTGGACGCCAACAGAACGGCGGCTTGAGTCAAAAGGTTTTGTGCTAAACGTGCGTCACCCATAGAGGATGGGCTGCGAGTCGGTAGATCAGCCTCCTGAAAATCGAGGATTATCTCCTTGAGTATGCCAATCATGGCGGGACATCCGGCGGTTATTCTTGCCGGTTAGCAGAGCAACTGGACAGATATATGGCCAGTATAAACGATCAATGGCGGGCATTTTTGAGATCGGCCGCTAGGAGCCGTTCCGTTGAGGATAAGCATCGTGAAATCCCAGGCCGAGAGCGTAATCCACAGCACCTTTGATACGAAACCGCACAAGCCACAGCTGGCACGAACACGATGAGTTCACGGGCCATCGCCGTGCCCGCCGGGACCTTGAGCTTGCCGCGGCGGGCCAAGTCCTGATAGCGCCCGCATAGCCGCTTCTGCGCCTTTCCGACTATGGTCTGGGACGGTGTCGCAGTCGCTGGCCTTCTGCCCGTCACGCGAGATATCTTAAAGTCGTGCGGGCCGGACATGGCTGTTGCCGGTCTTGGTGATGCCGCCGCAGCGGGTGGTCGCGCCGCTGGAGTATTCGCCGGACACGAGCCCGAGGTAGCTCATGAGTTGGCGCAGTGAGGGTAACTGGTTGAAATCGTCGATCTTGGCCACCAAGTCAGGGCGGCAGTCAATCGCCCTCCGCAATGCCAAGAGGGCGGTGACCACCGGAGCGAGCGAGAAACTCTTCTAACGTCCACACCATCTCAGTTCCAGGGCCACTACCCCGGCTGACAGACGGGCTACGGTGTCTCCGTAAACATTCCAATATTCGCCAAATATTGCAGTATACGAAATGGCCAGAGCCAGGAGCGTCATCGCTTAGCGAATTAACTTGCGCCCCCGCCACCAAGTGTAAATAACGGGAATAACAAGCAAGCTTAAGGCTGGTGCTGTCATCATGGCGCCGAGCAGGGGCGCTGCTATCCGTTTCATGACATCCGCTCCAGCGGCGTGACTGACAAATATGGGCAGCAGCCCCAAGACAATGACGGTCGCTGTCATATTGATCGGACGGAGTCGTTTTACAGTACCCTGGAGCACCGCGGCCTGAAGGTCGTCGTAGCGCACAATATGTCCGCTACGTTCCCGCTCCTTAATCGCCTGATTGATATAAAGCAGAAGAATCACGCCAAATTCGGCCGCAATTCCGGCGGCCGCAATGAAGCCGACTGCCACCGCGAGCGACATCTTGTAGCCCAAAAGGAAAACCAGCCAAATGCCGCCCACCAGTCCAAACGGTAGAGTGAGCAAAATAATAATCGCTTCCGTAATGCCTCCAAAAGCGAGAACCAAAAGACCAAAAATCAAGACAACGACCACTGGCACAATATGGCTTAATTGCGCCACTGTTCTGCGGTAAAACCGGTACTCCCCGGACCACCGCAGCGTATAACCGGGCGGCAGGTGAACTTGGTCTGCAACGGCCTTCTGGGCTCTTGCGACATAGGATCCAAGCGAGACGCCGTGGGTCGCCACCGTCACTACGTCATACATCTGGCCGCCTTCCGTGTCGATCTCGGTCGGGCCGTGACGACGGACGATCGCGGCGACAGCCGAGAGCGGAACCTCTGCCCCCGTGGAGGTTACTATTAAAAGCCGGCGAAGTGCATGTACCGACTGACGTGCCTCGCGGGGGTAGCGCAACACGATCGGATAGCGGGCATATCCGCGCAGAGTCGTCCCTACTGCTTGGCCCGCCACCGCCGCGCGGACAACGTCATT
>Ga0307375_10001185_pt1 | contig 29210 bp, 26 predicted proteins | sample TR1MG_FD_202531 | JGI IMG/M metagenome (GOLD analysis project Ga0307375, IMG submission 202531) | Soil microbial communities from Risofladan, Vaasa, Finland - TR-1 | ecosystem: Environmental > Terrestrial > Soil > Coastal area > Acid sulfate soil | place: Finland: Risofladan, Vaasa | collected...
GTCTCGGCCCCGTATAGATCGGCGATAGTGCGCGCGACACGCATCGTGCGGTGATAGCTTCGCGGCGAGAGATGCAGGCGCGCGGCGGCCGTCGTGAGCGCTTCTTTCGCGGCTGTGCTCATGCCGCTCTTCTCATCAAGCTCCTTCCCGGAAAGAGCGGCATTGGTCGCACCCTTCTTCCCGGCGCGCTTCGCGGCGAGAGAGCGAGCCGCGACGACCCGCGCACGTACCTGCGCGGATGATTCGCCGGTGCTGAGTCTCGCAAGAGTATCATGCGGCACGAGCGGCACTTCGATCCACAAATCGAGGCGGTCCACGATGGGCCGGCTGATGCGCCGCGCTTGCTTGGCGGCGGCGCGTATGGCGACGCGAGAATCGCTCGAGATGGTGTCGGCCGGATTCATCGCCGCGACGATCATGCAGTCCGCCGGGAAGGTTACCGTCGCGCGGGCGCGAGAGACCGTGACAATGCGATCCTCAAGCGGCTGCCGAAGCGCCTCGAGGACCCGCGATTCGAATTCCGGAAACTCGTCGAGGAAGAGCACGCCCTTATGCGCGAGCGTCACTTCACCCGCTTTCGGGAAGGCGCCGCCGCCCACGATAGCCACATGCGACACGGAGTGGTGCGGCGCGCGGAAGGGCGGCCAGTGTACCGCTTCACCGTCATGCAGAAGCCCGGCGGTCGAGTGTATCGCGGTTACCTCAAGCACTTCATCGTCGGTTAAAGGCGGGAGGATACCGGAGAGCGCGCGAGCGAGCATGGTCTTGCCGGTACCGGGCGGACCATAGAAGACGATGTTGTGCCGGCCGGCAGCCGCGATCTCGAGCGCACGCTTCGCGCTCTCCTGCCCTTTCACCTCATTGAGATCGATAGCGGGCGGCGGCGCGCTTACGCGGCGGTCGCGCACGAGCCTCAGGAGCGGCTTCTCACCTTTCAAGTGTTCGAGCAGTTCCGTGAGCGATGCCGGGGCATAGATAGCGACGCCTTCGGCCAAGAGCGCTTCGCGCGCATTCCCGGGCGGTACGTATATCGTCGTTACGCCGTGCCGTTTCGCCGCGAGTACTTGCGGCAAGACGCCGCGCACGCTCCTGATGGTACCGTCGAGCGCGAGCTCGCCGATCGAGAGCACGTCCGAGACGCAGGGTTCGAGATCGCCAGCGGCGATGAGGTAGGCGAGCGCGAGCGGCACGTCGTAGTGCGACCCTTCTTTCTTTAAGTCCGCCGGCGAGAGCGAGAGGATGATGCGCTTGTTCTGCTGCTTGGGCGGCTTGTACCCCGAGTGGCGTATCGCTGCCGAGACGCGGTCGCGCGCTTCCTCGACCGCCTTATCGGCGAGACCGACGACAGCGAAGTTGTGCAGACCGCGCGTGAGGTCCGCTTCGACGATGACTATTTCCGCACTCGAGCCCACCGGCTGCGCAGCAAGCGTCTTCGCGTAGCCGTGCTTGGGCACCTTGCTCTGCGGGTCTGACTGCGTACGAACCGACGGAGACTTCGGTTTCGCAGGCATGACGTTGCTATAAGTGAGCGACGCAGGTCGTCGCGGCGGGATCCGCTTCCAGGCGCGCTTCTTCTATCGCGCCGCCGCACACGTCGCACACGCCGTACGTTCCTTTCTCGATGCGCGCAAGCGCCGCGAGGACTGTGTCATACCGCGCTTCGAGATCGGCGAAGATGGCTGAGGTCGTGTCGCGATTCACGACGACATCTGCCTGATCGGCCAGATCGGCTTCCGTACCGGTCTCTGATTGCAGCGGTTCCCAATCGCCGGGGACGGCAGGATTCTTCCGGCCGATATCGCCCATCTCCGACTCGAGCTTCATCTTCTCTTCTTCTAACCTCTTCGCGAAGTGTTCGGTGTTCATGACTGCATGATAGCAGACGTCAGGAGTGCGACGTCGCGAGACGTCCGAGTATCTCGGCGAATGCCGCAGGATCGCGCGCGATGACCAGCGTCGTCTGGTTCCAGTAGCCGTAGAGCAGGATGCTCCTGCCCGCCGAATCGCGATAGATGCGTACGTCGTGATTGCTTACGACCTCGTCGCGGAAACCGATCTGCTGGCCCGGCGCAGCGGCAGTCGCGCTCCGCGTGCTGGTAGCGGTCGAGGTCGCGGTGACCGGTGCCGGGTATGACGGGTACAGCACGCCAAGATCGCTCTGCATCGCCAGTTCCCAGGAGAGCATCCCCGAGAATGTCGCGCTATAGGAACCGACGGAAAGTATGAAAAACGGGCTTTGCCCGCTCGCAGTATTCACGACGCCCGCCATGCTCCGTGACGCGTCGATGTTGCGCGTCAGTATGCCGGGGGCGTTCGTGTCGAGCGATGAGAAGACGCTGATGCCGGCAGCCGACTGATCGTACGCGAGGAGGCGGACGGTGTTCAGAGCGAGCGGCTTGCCGACTGATTGCTCGATCGCCTGCATGAGCGCGGTGCCGGTCCCCGACACCTGTTCCTGGCTATCGACGAATATCGGCGCCACCGCGGCCGGAGCGACGACGACCGGTGCGGTCGTCACGAGATACTGCGAATACGCAATGTATATGCCGACGCCGCCGACCACGAGCAGGAAGACGCCGCCGGCGACATACCACCGATTCCGCGCGTCCTTCCTCGGCGTCTCCGCCGCGGCCGGCGCGGTGCGCGGCGCGGCGGCATCCTGCTCAGCCGCGAGCACGGTCGCGGTCGAAGCCTGTGTCTCTTGGACGCGCGCCCTGAAGTCGCCCGAATACGTCTTGAGCGGCGATGGCGCGGCGGAGATCGAGGCGGCTGCCGAGAGCGATATCGGCGGTTCCGTCGGGAGCACCGTCACCGGCTCGGGAGCGGCTGCGATCGGCGACGGCCCGACGAGACGCTCGGCCGGTTCCGGCGCTCGGAGCGGCGCGAGACCCGGCGTACCTCCTTTCTGGAAGATACTCATGTCATTCGCGAACGTCCGGATGTATTTTTCCGGCGCTTTCCCGTTCGGGACAGGGGCCGGCGGCGGCGGGAGCGGTAGTGTCGGATTCGTATCCATCACTCCTCATGATAGCGTATCGCTTCTCCATGCGGGAGCGTTATCCCAGCAGCGACCCCGCCGCTCAAGCGGGCGGTGCAGCTGTTAGCCGCGCGCGGAGATGGTGAACTTGTGCGGGTCGTCGCACAGATCGGTGAAAGCATGCGCCGCCTCCTTGAGCTTGCCGGACGATGACTTGCCGAACGAGATGACCTCTACCTGGCACCCTTCGTGCATATCGAGATACTGGATGAGCGGGATGAAGTCGCCGTCGCCGGTCACGAGGACGACCGTGTCGAGCTTCGGCGCAAGCTTGACCGCGTCGATCGCGAGCCCGACGTCCCAGTCGGCTTTCTTCGCGCCGTCGGCGAAGATCTGCAGATCCTTCGTCTTGGTCTCGATGCCCATCTTGGTGAGCGCTTCGAAGAAGTTCTTCTCTTCGCCGCTCTCGGTGGAAATGACATAGGCGATAGCGCGCACGAGGATGCGGCCGCCGACGGCTTCATCGAGGATCGCGCCGAAATTGACGCGCGCCTTATAGAGATGCTTGGCGCTGTGATAGAGATTCTGCGCGTCGATGAAGACGCCTACGCGCTGGGCCGGATGTTTGATGACTGCCATACAAATAAAAGATTATGAAAAACGAACGAATAAAAATACTGTTACATCTTACCACCTCTTAAATCCTAGGCAGGAATTGATGAGATGCGCGAAGCGGTTGAGGAGCGAAGCGAACCGTATTAGAGATACGGTGAGCGAGCACCGGAGACCGCGACAAAGCAGACGCTATTCCTGCCGGATTACTTCTTCAGGCCCAACTTCTTGATGAGCGCCGTATAGCGGCGCTTATTATTGGTCTCGAGGTAGCGCAAGTGGACGCGGCGATCGGCGACCATCTGGAGAAGACCGCGGCGAGAATGGAAATCCTTCGGGTTCTTCTTGAGGTGCTTCGCGAGCTCATCGATCTGCTTCGAAAGGAGCGCGACCTGCACATCGGCGGAGCCGGTATCAGTGTCGTGTACCGCGACGCCCTTGATGATTGTCGCCTTTTTCTTGGTGGTAAGCATGTCCTGCTACCTTACCACGCCTTGCCTAAATGTGCAAGTGTCGTATAGAAAAAGAAAGCCGCCCCGAGTGATGCATTGGGGCGGCGGATCGGTGGCACAGAAAGATACTTGCGCTGTCTTTGACCTACCTCGGGGTTGAAGTTCCCCGGTCGTTTCGCTCGCCACTACTTGCAGTACTGTCTCGGCGCTTTCTCGATTCATCCTTCAAGACTGCTATTTCAAGGGCGGCTCCACAGAATCCGGAAACCCTGTTTCAAAGCCTCGCAGCTATCCTGCGCATTGAAGAACTATCTGATCAGTGTTTGTGTGGAGTCGGACCACTCGGCTTACCCCTTCACAGGAGAAGATCGCTTTTCATCGCGAACATTGCCTACGCCAATACACCTTTACGATCCAGGGCGAACCATATCGTAGAACGATGTAGTTCGCAACAATATTGTGCGCACTTTGTTGTTATACTTTCTGCATGAGAGCCGAAGACGCAAAGCGCCAATTCTTGGAATATATCGAGATCGAGCGCGGCCGCGCGGTGAAGACCGTCGAGAATTACGATCACTACCTCACCCGCTATTTCGAGCAGATGAAGATCAAGGACATCGGCGATATCAGCGAGCAGAACGTCCGCGAGTTCCGCCTGTGGCTCAACCGCCAGCCGGGCACGAAGAGCGACTCGATGAAGCGCCGCACCCAGAACTACTACATGATCGCGCTGCGCGCCTTCCTCAAGTTCCTCCGGAAGCGCGACATCAATGCTATCTCCCCCGAGAAGATCGAGCTCGCGAAGCTCCCCGAACGCCAGATAGACCTTATCAATTCTGCCGAGCTCGAACGTCTCATGCACGCTCCGCGTGAAGCGTATGAAAAGGAGAAAGACCCTGAGAAAGCGCTTCCCTACCTGCGTGACGCCGCCATCCTCGAGATGCTTTTCTCGACCGGGCTGCGCGTCTCCGAGCTCTGTGCGCTGGGTAGCGACATCGACCTCACCCGCGACGAGCTCTCGGTGCGCGGCAAGGGCGAGAAGGTGCGCGTCGTCTTCCTCTCCCCTGCTGCAAAGGATTCAGTGCGCACCTACCTGAAGGCACGCAAAGACATGGAGGAGGCGCTCTTCGTGGACGGCCGTCCCGATAAGATGCACCGCATCACCCCGAGAGATATCCAGCGCCACCTGAAGTCCTACGTCGCACGCGCCGGTATCACGAGCGTCGTCACGCCGCACACGCTCCGCCACGCTTTCGCCACCGACCTCTTAAGCAACGGTGCCGATATCCGCTCGGTGCAGCAGCTCCTCGGCCACGCTTCCATCAATACCACCCAGATCTACACGCACATCACCGACTCGCACCTCCGCGAGATCCACAAGAAGTTCCACGGAAAGAACCGAGCCTGAGTGGGGTCAGACCTCACTCAGCGGTAGAGCGAGAGCGCGAGGATGATGACGAAGCCGATGAGACCGTAGGCGCACGAAGGCAGGATCAGCTTCTTGCCCGCTTCCTTTGAACGCATCCATGAGAACACTTCTTTCAATGTGAAGGAGCCGGCGAAAATGATACCGAGAGCAGAAACCCAGGTCATGGCCGCCGCCGCGGTCACGATCGTGAGGTATCCCGCGCGCGCGGAAGCGGCGGCGCCGAAGAGGACTACGAACATACCGAAGCCATACCAGCATGCCGGGACGCCGAGGAAGTACGGGCAGGGCCTATCGAGCGCGCACTCTTTCGTTATAAGCCGCACGGCGCTCAGGTAGCCGGCGAAGAGGACTCCCGCGAGCGAGAGCCAGAACGTAACGAGAAGATAGGTGTCAGTGGTCATGCGTGATGGATGTTGATTGATGATAACTTTCCCAACCCTAGCACCCCGCCGCAAACGCGCACAATGCGCTTTGTGCACAGCAGAGGCGCGCTGTGCCCGAAACAGGATTCGAATTGCCGGCGGCGTAGGGTAAAATAGCCCCATGCGCATCGTCTCGTGGAACGTGAACGGCCTGCGATCGCTCGCCAAAGACGGCTACTGGGAATCGTTCCTTAAGGGCACGAAGCCCGATATCTTCTGCCTCCAGGAGACGAAAGCGTCTCCGGAGCAGCTCACCGAACAGTTCCTCTCCCCTGCCGGCTACTCAGCTTTCTTTTCTTCATCGCAAGTACGCAAAGGCTATAGCGGCGTCGCCATCTACTCGAAAGTCGAACCGCTGTCCGTCATCTACGGCATGGGTATCAAAGAATTCGACCAGGAAGGCCGGCTCGTCGGCGCCGAATACGACGACTTCTGGCTCCTGAACGTCTACTTCCCTAATGCCGGCCAGGGGCCGCATCGCCTCGATTATAAAATGCGTTTCTACGACGCCTTCCTCTCTTTTGCGGAGAAACTACGCAAGAAGAAGCCGGTCATCTTCTGCGGCGACGTGAATACCGCCCACGAGGAGATCGATCTCGCCCGGCCGAAAGCGAATGAAGAACATACCGGCTTCCTACCCGAAGAGCGCGCATGGCTCGACGAAGTCGTGGCCGCCGGCTATGTGGATTCCTATCGGCACTTCCACCCCAACACGAAAGACGCGTACACATTCTGGGATATGCAGACCCGGGCCCGCGATCGGAACATCGGGTGGCGTCTCGACTATTTCTTCATCGCACAGGAGCTCATGAAGCGCATGAAGAAAGCCGAGATACACAGCGAGATCTACGGCTCCGACCACTGCCCTCTTTCCATCACGCTCTCTTAAAGGACAGTTATCCACAGGCGTGTCCTTTACACTGTCCTTGAGTGATATATCTTTAGTGAAGGAGAGATTGTTCTTTCATAGATCTGTCAGCACATCATTGCGCCCGCCAGGGTTCCGGCTACCGTCCGCGACGATTCGCGCTGTTACGCCTCAGCTCGTGTTCCGTTGGAAGCGCACCTTAAAACCAAACCGCCCACATCACTCGGCTTCAGGCACCATCAGTACGCCCCATGCTCCTTTATCGCCTATGCCACCGTTGGGTGGTTTTGTTGTTTTTATACTCCGTATCGGAAGTTCCACGTGTAACACCCGGCGCCTGCGAGCAGGCGCCGGGTGTTACACGTGGAACCGTCTCAGCCCTAGCAGACGTGGTGCTTCTCCATAATGTGCTGTATTTCCTCATCTTCTGCCGCTTCCCTGCGCCGCTTCCCTGCCTCGCCTAGTTCGCAAAGCTCCTTCTCCGGCATCAGGAGCAATGCAGCCGTCCGTTTATCAAGATATTCCTCGGTATTCTTGCCGGCATCATCAAGAACTTCCTCAAGGAGCGCGTTCAAGACGTAGCCAATCTTCGGGCCCGGTTTCATGTGGAACGTCTCCATGATGTGCGCGCCGTCCGTCTTGAGCATCTTCACGGAGATGGGGTCACGGAGCGCCTGCTCCACCATAGCCTTGTACTTACGGAATCGGAACGGCTGCTCCTTGGGGCGGCCGGTACCGATGCGGTCGCAGATACGCAGATTGAGCAAATCCCAGATATTCTCCTCCCCGACATTGGTTATCATGCGCCGTACCGCAGAGAGCGTTATCTGCTCAGGGTCCGAGAAAAACATGTGCCAACGGACCAGTTTGACGACCTTATCGATCGTTTCGCGTGAAAAATGCAGGTCTTCGAGGGCTTTTTTTGTTACACGTGAACCGACGACCTCATGGCCGTGGAAGGTCCATTCCTTCTTCTCATCCGACCAGCAGCGAGTCTCCGGCTTAGAGACATCATGAAATAGCGCTGCAAGGCGTATATCAAAAGGCCAATCCTTGTCAGCCGCATGCTGCATGGAACGCATAAGATGCTCAAAGACGTCATAGCTGTGCGCCTGGTTCTGTTCAACCCCGACACCACGAATAAGATCGGGAGATATGAATTCGAGGATGCCGAGCTGCCAAGCGAGGACGAGCGCATTCATCGGCTGCTTCGAATTCAATATCCTCACCAGCTCATCCCTGACCCTTTCACGTGAAACGTGGCTTAAATGCTTGCTATTTTCGCTTATCGCCGCGGCGGTTGCGCCATCGATACCGAAATCGAGCTCGGCGACCAAGCGAATTGCGCGCAACATGCGCAGAGCATCCTCATTGAAGCGATCCGAGGCGTTGCCGACGGCACGTATGAGCTTGTCCTTTATGTCCTTTTGACCATCGTAGGGGTCGACGATTTGTCCTTTATCCTCATCGAGCGCTATCGCGTTCACGGTGAAGTCGCGCCGGGTGAGGTCCTCGAGGAGCGAGGTGCCGAACTCCACCGTATCCGGGCGACGTTTGTCGGAATATGCCGACTCGGTGCGGTACGGCGTCACTTCGACGATAGCGGTACGCTCATCCTCGCTCCCCGTCTTCACCCCCACCGTGCCGTAGTCGTTTTCATAGAAAGAGTCAGGAAATACGGCCTGGATCTGCTCCGGCGTCGCGTTGGTCGTGATATCCCAGTCCTTGGGCTCGCGCCCGATGATGAGATCACGGACACAGCCGCCAACGAGATAGACCTCGAACCCGGCCTTGCGCAGGCCGCTTGAGACCGTCGACACCTCTTTGGGGATACGGTATGCCATGCGCGAATCGTACCATATGTTCATCTCGCTCTTCCTTTTGTGCCCCGACCAGGAATCGAACCTGGACTGTCAGTTCCGAAGACTGATGTGATATCCATTTCACCATCGGGGCGTACCCGCATAGTACTACCAAGTAGGCCGGGACACGAACGGGGGAGGGGGGCGCACCCGCCGTCCGGCCCTTTTCAGAACTGCCGTCTGGTATGATTGTAAGATGCGTAAAGACAAAGAGACAGCTACTGGAATGCGTAAGGCGGGGAAGAGTTACCGGGAGATTCACGCCGCATTGCGCGTTCCGATAAGCACCCTTTCGGATTGGTTCAGCAAAAAAGAGTGGTCGCTCCCCATGCGGGAGCGCCTCACCGCTTCAGCGAATGCAACGAATGCCATCCGCATGGTGGCGCTGAATAAGGTCCGCGGACAGCATCTCGCGAGAGCATACGAAGCTGCTCGCGAGGAGGCTCGGGAAGAATTCGAGCTCCTCAAATACGACCCGCTTTTTATCTCGGGCATCATGCTCTATTGGGGAGAGGGGGCGAAGGATCCGAAGCAAGGGGTCAAATTCTCCGGCAGTGATGCAAAAATGATTAAATTCTATATGACATTCCTCACCCGTTCGTGCCGCATACCTCTGAATAAGATCAAGGCGAATCTGCTGGTATACCCCGAACTTGAGGAGAGGACAGCCCGCGCATACTGGTCGAGAGTAAGCGGGTTGCCGTGGGAACATTTCACCAGAAGCACGGTTCTCACCGGCCGCGACGCCAAGCATCGCCTCGGCTGGGGCGTCTGCACCGTCTCCGTCTCAAGCACGTATTTCAAGCAGAAAATGCTGGAGTGGATAAGACTTCTACCGGACGAATTGCTCGGGAAAGCATACTATGAGAATATAGAGTCTGAAGCGGATATGGTTTAGTGGTAGAACGCGTCCTTGCCAAGGACGAGACGGGAGTCCGATTCTCCCTATCCGCACAAAAAAGTTCAACGGGCATTATGCGCAAAAACGGCTCGACAGAGCCGTTTTTGCGCTAAAAAACTTCTATGGCGAAGTGTTGATAAACCTGTTCATACTGGGGATAAAAGACAGTTGTTCCTTACCGCCCTTGGACCTCGGTCCTAGAGTATACTCAGTAAGTGAGCCATATTTCTAAAGGCCGTGGACATTTCTTCTAAGACTCGGAAAGAAGTGGGCGCTCTGGGGGAAAACGTCGCTGCTGAGTATCTGAGGCGGCACGGATTCCGCATCCGCGATCGCAACATCGCACGGAAGACCGGCGAGCTCGACATCATAGCGGAGCAGGGAGACACGCTGCATTTCGTCGAAGTGAAGACGAATCTGGTCGATGAATTCCCCGATGACGCGGGGACAGGCGACGCTTACGATCCGTCGCAGAACCTGCATGAAGCGAAGATACGGAAGGTCGCCCGGACCGGGGAGTGGTATGTCCTTGAGAAAGACTGGGAAGGGGAGTGGCAGGTCGACGGCGTCCTCGTGTGGCTGCGCCGCCGGGACGGCATGGCGAAGGTCCGCTACCTGCCGCAAATCGTCTAGAGCGCGCCAACAGCTTCATCTGCTTCGTTACGAACTCCGCTCCTCCCTCACCGTACCTTTAGGTACGGCTCGGTCCGGTGCTCGTCCGCGCCTCGCATCTGAAAGTTTTTAGGCGCACTCCGCCCGTGATACAGTGCGAGTAACGAGCCGACGGGGTGTCGTATACCGGTAGTACGCTTGCTTTGGGAGCAAGTAGACGGAGTCCGATTCTCCGCACCCCGACAGATTATTGAGAGAGGTCCGCGGTGAGGAGCGATTCGAGCAGCGGGACCTGCGTCGCGAAGTCGGCGACAGAGACCGGCGTCGGCTCAGAGAGGAGCGTATCGAGCGATGTGCCCATTTCTCGCGAGTATTCAGACCGGATGTAGGAGGACGTGATGGCGCTCAAGGAACGCGTCGCGGTCGCGCCCGAGACCGTGCTTGTCGTGATCATGCCGACGAGCGACCCGGAAGCGTCCGCGACGCCGCCGCCCGATGACCCTTCCTGTGCAGCGGCTGAGCCGCCGAGGGAGAGCACGTCAACTGTGTCGGTCCCGAACGTGAAGACGTCCTTCACCGACCCGAAGACGACGGTAGGGAAGAGATCGGACTGTATCTGATTCGACTCGAGGAATTGCGCGCCGAAGGATGCGATGACGACCGTCGTGAGCGTCGCGGGCGGTAATTTCGCAATGGGAAGCGCAGGGTAGGAAGACGGGAGCGGCGCGGATGTCGCGCTCTTGGTCACCGCGAGAAAACCGAAGTCGTATTCGCCGGTCCCCGTCGGCGTCGCCTGAGCGAGCACGGTCGGATTCGCGTGGACCCAAGCGGGAGAGATATAGATGAGCGCCGCCTTATACGCGTCTGCCGCGGGGCTGCCGGTGCGGATGGTGCAGGATACGCCTCGATCTGCGAGGAGGAAGTACTGCGCGACATGAGCATCAGTGATGATGATGCCCTTCGAGTCGACGAAAACGCCGCTGCCGCTTATGGAATGCAGGGTGCCGCCTGCCGGCGCATAGCACATGATGTTTACGAGCGCATCGCGCAGTGCCGTCGCCGCTGCGTCGAACGACGCATTCCCGGAGGTGGGTATCGGAGCGGGAGTCGTCGCCGGAGCTGCGACTTGCACGGCCGGTGCCGGCACTGCCTCGGTGACCTTGGTCGGAATCGCCGCCTTTTTGTCTGGAGCCGTTTCCTTTCGGGTCGTCGTTGCTGCCGGTGCGGATCGGCTCGGAGGCACCACGGAGACGGTCGATGATGCGACGTGCGGGATGGAGGCCGGGGCGACTGATATGATCGCGGACTCATTGGCGACGATGATGGCGACCGCGCCGACAATGAGAGCGAACAGGATGCCGAGATACGGCGAAAGACGCGACATATTTAAAGGCTAACGCAAAAATGGTATTCTCGCACTACGCCCTACTTCGCTAAAGCTATGAAGGGCACTGCGGGATTAGTTTAATGGTAGAACAGCGGATTTCCAATCCGCTAGCAGGAGTTCGATTCTCCTATCCCGCACAGATAAGGCAAAAGTCTGAATATGAGCGTTTCCCTATTCTAGGAATAGTCTAGTTACATTACTTTACTATCTATTTACAAAAAGTTTACATTAAATTACTATAAAAAGAATGGTAGATCGTATCGCGCAAATCCTGGATATTCTTGAAAAACAAGGCGCTGTTAGCGCTTCCATTATCGCCGCAACCCTTGGGGTCTCGCGCCAACGTGCGTTCATTCTCTTGTCTGGCATGGCTCACTCAGGGAAGATAGTGCGCACAGGAAAGCGACGCGGCACCCGCTATTCTCTGCCGAATAAGACACCTGAGATGCGCGAGCATATAGAACTCACTCTCGAAAATCAAGGACTCAAAGAGCATGAAGTACTCATGGATATCCGAGATCGGTTCATACCTCTGAAACTCGCTCCAGAAAATGTGAAGAGTATATTCGATTATGCTTTTTCAGAGATGCTCAATAACGCAATCGAGCATTCGCAATCATCTCGTATCGAGACATCAGTCGCTGTATCAGGAAATACCGCCGATGGGACCCCAAACCAATTTTCATTTATCATCCGGGACTTCGGCATCGGTGCATTCAGGAATCTCATGCAAAAACGCGACCTCTCTTCAGAACTTGAGGCAATGCAAGATGTGTTGAAAGGGAAAATAACTACAGCCCCCGAGTCGCATTCCGGACAAGGAATCTTCTTCACTTCGAAGGCGGCTGATCGCTTCTCAATCCGCAGCTACGGATGGGAGATGCGCGTAGACAATCTGCTCCCTGATATCTTCTTTCTTGAAGACCCGGAACCTCGTCCCGGCACCGAGGTTCGATTCGATATCGCCTATCACTCGAAGCGTCATCTGATCGATATCTTCCGCGCTTTCGAATCCGAGGATGGTTCACAGGATTTTGATAGGACGGAAGTGCATGTCCGCCTGTTCATACACGGGACAATCCACGTATCGCGTTCCCAGGCGAGACGTATCCTTGTCGGACTTGAGCAATTCAAGCGTATTACGCTTGATTTTGACCGGGTTCCTACCATCGGCCAAGCATTCGCTGATGAGATCTTCCGTGTCTTCCGTCTCCGATACCCGAATATCCGTATCAACGTGACCAATGCCAATGAAGCGGTCCAATTCATGATCAATCGTGTCGACTCAAGCATCCAAGAACAATCAAGTCTCGGGGTCTAAGCGTACAATGGGGGGTATGGAGCCGCTCGCCGCACGGATACGCCCGCAGACGATCGAGGAGGTCGTGGGGCAGGAGCACCTCGTGGGAGAGGGGAAGCCGCTCCGCGTCGCTATCGAGAAGCGGCACAAGTTCTCCTTCATCCTCTGGGGAGCGCCCGGGACGGGGAAGACGACTATCGCGCGCATCTATGCGCGGGCGCTCGACGCCGAGCTCTTCGAGCTCTCGGCCGTGTCGGCGGGCAAAGATGACATACGACGCATTCTTGAGATCGGGACCGAGCGTGACAAGAAGGTTTCAGATGCGCGGCGCGGGAAGGCCGCTGAAAGAGACGCACTGTTGGGTGCGACGAATGAAGCGGACGGGGCCCGCAACAAAGCAGATGAGCCTTCTGGGCATGCTCGGCCGAAAGTGCTCTTTCTCGATGAGCTACACCGCTTCAACAAGAGCCAGCAGGATTTCCTCTTGCCCTATGTCGAGAGCGGGGAGTTGACGCTCATAGGCGCGACGACGGAGAACCCCTCCTTTGAAGTGATACCGGCCCTTCTCTCGCGCTGCCGAGTCTTCGTGCTCGAGCCGCTCTCTGAAGAGGCCTTGAAAGCCATCGTGAAGCGCACGAAGCTCAAAGTGAAGAAGGATGCCTTTGACTGGCTTCTGGGGTATGCCAATGGGGATGCGCGGAGGGCGCTCGGCATGATGGAAGGGGCGCAGAGCCTGTATGGAGAAGTGACGGTGGAGACGCTGAACAAAGCGCTCGAGTCGCCGCACCTGCGCTACGACAAGAAGGGCGAGGAGCATTACGATACCATCAGCGCTTTCATCAAAAGCATGCGCGCCAGCCAGCCGGACGCGGCACTCTACTACCTCGCGCGTATGGTCGAAGCAGGGGAGGACCCGCTCTTCATCGCGCGACGGATGGTCGTCTTCGCCTCGGAGGACGTCGGGCTCGCGCAACCGACCGCGCTCGTGGTCGCGAACGCGGTCTTCCGCGCCTGCGAGACCATCGGCTACCCGGAATGCGCCATCAATCTCGCCCACGGCGTCGCTTACCTCGCACAGGCGAAGAAAGACCGCTCAGCGTATAACGCCTTGCGCGCCGCACAAGCCGACGTGACCGCGCACGGCAACCTGCCCGTACCGAAGAAGATCCGCAATGCGCCTACCAAGCTCATGAAGGAGCTCGGCTACGGCAAAGGATACGAGGGGTGGGATATGAAGCCCGATACGGAATCGTATTTGCCGGACAAACTGAAGAAAAAGAAGTACCTGGAATAAGAGCGTATGGTATCCTCGGCGTATGTTCTCCCTGTCCATGCCTGAGACGCTGCCTCTCCTCACCTCGATCGGCGGGCTTGTCCTCATATCGGCGGCCGCACGGACGATCCATTTCGAATTCTTCGAGAAATACTTCAAGCTCACGTTCGAGGATGCGCCGGTGTGGTCTCTCTTCTACTTCAGCGCCTGGGCGATGCTTGTGGCGCTCCTCTTTCCGGTACAGATACATGCTCTCTTCGCCGACGTGTCTTCTCTCGGCTATCTCACTCTCGCTTTCATGCTTCTCGTCGTCTTCCCGGCACTCTTTCACGCCGTGCGTGCGAATGGTGGGCGGCCGGAATGGCTCATGGCGCTCTATCCGGATGAAGGGCTGCTCACGCTCGGCGAGCGGTACATCCTCGCGAAGGTAGGCGATGTCGTCTTTCAGCAATTCATCGCCGGCGTACTCATCCTCACGCTGTCTGCGGCCGGCGTATCGTATCCGGTCATCGTCGGCGTCTTCGTCGGCCTCTTCGCCGCGGCGCATCTCTACATCTTCCGCACGGACGGCCTCCTCTGGGGCCTCTACTACACGACCTATGCGGCGCTCGCCGGTTTCGCCTTCCCCTTCCTCATACTCTTCGTCCCCGGAGGCATCATGTACGCCATTTTCGTCCACATGCTCTTCTACGTCATCTCCAGCATCTTCTTCGCAAAACTGCCGCGCCCGGGCGCGGCCATCACCCGCGAATTCAGCGGAGCCTGACCGGCATAGCAAAGAAAGACAGAAAGAACGCGGCGCCTAAGGCGCCGCGTTCTTTACTCACCAGATACGTGTTACTACCTAGCAAGCCGAGTGATGAATAAGTTCTTACTTAATTCATCCGAGGCGAGCGTAGGGAGCAAGCTGGTAATCCAGCTTACTTGACCGCGTCCTTGAGCGCCTTCGCCGGGCGGAACTTCGCCGTGCGGGTCGCCGCGATCTGGATAGTCTCGCCGGTGCGCGGGTTGCGGCCCTGGCGTGCCGGGCGCGCCTTCGTCGCGAAGATGCCGAGACCGGCGATCGAGACTTCGTCACCGCCCTTGAGGCCGTGAACGATAGAATCGATGACCGTCTCGACGGCGCGCTCTGCATCGGCCTTCGTCGAGCCGAGAACGCCGTGCACCTTGTCGACAATATCTGCTTTGTTCATGAAGAAGTTGTGAGCTAGTAGCGGGACGAACAGATTTGAATCGCTTCTGCGTTGCGGGGCCCATTCGGCTCCTCCGCCGTACGGCGGAGTACGTCTCCGTCGCCGAATCTCCCGCGCCTTGAATCGCACCAAATCTGTTCGTCCGAGAACTTCTGGTGTCGAAGGGGCGGGGTCGTTAGAAAGTATAGGAAATGCGCCACATTGCGCAATAGGGCTTTACAACCAGAGGTGGATAGGTCGAAATGCTGCCGCAGCTGTACCGCTCTAACGGGCGAACTCGACTACCCCGGTACCACAACCTCGCTTCGCTCGGTTGGCTACTGCCAAGCGAACGAAGAAATACCGAAGTATGACTTCGGTATTTCCGAGCGAGCGCAGGGAGAAAGCTTCGCTTACGGGGCAGGCGCGGTTTTATCGAGCGAATTCAACCACTCTGTTTTCTCTAATTATATTTACTTTGATCTCACCCGGGTATTTCAATTCATCCTGCACGCGCTTGGCGATATCGCGCGCGAGCTTGTGCATCGCGATGTCGGAGACCTTGCCCGGGTTCACGAAGATGCGCAGCTCGCGCCCAGCGGCGATAGCATACACCTTCTCGACGCCTTCGAAGGTCGCCGCGAGGCGCTCGAGGTCGCCGAGGCGCTCGAGGTAGCGGTCCACCGTGTCGCGGCGCGCGCCCGGGCGGCCGCCGGAGATGGCGTCCGCCACCTGCACGATGACCGATTCCGGCGTTTCATACGGATATTCGTCATGGTGCGCCTGCATCGCGAGGATGACGCGGGTGTCGACGCCGAATTTCTCAAGGATGCGGCGGCCGATCTCGACGTGCGTGCCCTGCACTTCATGATCGACGGCTTTGCCGATGTCATGGAGTAGAGCGCCGGCGCGGGCGATAGCCGGATCAGCGCCGAGCTCGACAGCCAGCATGCCGCTGATGTGCGCCATCTCCACCGAGTGCTGCAGGATGTTCTGACCGAAGCTCGTTCGGAAGTAGAGACGGCCGAGAAGAGCGATGAGTTTCGGATCGAGACCGACGACGCCGGCTTCGTACGCGGCTTCTTCGCCTTTCTGCTTCGTGAGCTCGGCGACCTCGGCGCGCGTCTTCTCGACGATCTCTTCTATCTTGGCCGGCTGGATGCGACCGTCGGCGATGAGCTTCTCGAGCGCTATCTTGGCGATCGCACGCCGGAGCGGGTCGAATGAGGAGAGCGTGATCCTATCCGGCACGTCGTCGATGAGCACATCAACGCCGGTCGCGCGCTCGAATGCCTTGATATTGCGGCCTTCCTTGCCGATGATCTTGCCCTTCATCTCTTCGGAAGGGAGCGTGACCGAGAGCGACATGACCTCGGCATTCACCGCATTCCCGAGGCGGTGGATGATGCTCGTGAGGATGTCGCGCGCCTTACCCTCGAGCCGTTCGCGGCCGTTCGCGGCGAGCTTCTGCAGGCGCAGGAGGATCGCTTCCTCGTGGGTGCGCTCGATCTCGGCGAAGAGCTCTTCGCGCGCCTTGTCCGCCGACAGGTGCGCGACATTCGCGAGCTCCTTGGAGCGTCGCGCGGAGAGATTCTCCGCTTCGTTCTTCAGGCGGATCGCTTCCTGTTCTCGTACGCGCACCTCCGCCTCCTTATCGTCGAGGTCGCGCTGACGCGAGTCGATGAACTCCTCACGCGCCGCGAGCCGCTCCTCGCGGGCGGTCACCTTCTCTTCGCGCTCCTCGATCGGGGCGAGCCGCTCGGTCTCGACGACGGCGCTCCGGAACTCCGCATCCGCGAGTATCTTCGCCGCCTGCTCCTTCGCCTGGAGCAGTCTCTGTTTCGTATCGAGCTCGACCGAGCCGCGCTGCGCGAGGCCGATGAGGACGCGGAGCACGTAGCCGAGCGCGATGCCGCCGACGCCCGAGAGCGCAAGCAATATCAGGATTATTTTGAGTGACATGGCCCGTTGTGGTTAGTCCGGAGTGCCTCGATAGGCAGGTCGGACGAGAGTTCTAAAAGAGAAGGGGGAGCGGCTGGGCGGTCAGGGCGGTCGAGCAGCGGGGCGGTATAAGGGGACTCTACCACAAACAGAAAGCGCCGGCTAAGCCGGCGCTTTCTGTGTTTTTCCGACGGAAATCTATCCGAACACCTTGTCGACGAGGCCGTACTTCTTGGCTTCGTCGGCGGTCATGAAGAAGTCGCGCTCGACATCCTTCTCGATCTTCGCGAGCGTCTGGCCGGTATTCTTCGCGAGAATCTTATTGAGCACCGCGCGGAGCTTGAGGATCTGCTTCGCGGTGATCTCGATGTCGGTCGCCTGGCCCTCGGCGCCGCCGTGCGGCTGATGGATCATCACTTCGGAGTTGGGGAGCGAGAAACGCTTACCCTTCTCGCCGGCCGAGAGGATGACGGCGGCGGCGGAGGCCGCCATGCCGACGCAGACGGTCGAGACATGCGGCTTCACGTGGTTCATCGTGTCCACGATGGCGAGGCCGGCCGTCACGACGCCGCCCGGCGAGTTGATATAGAGAGAGATGTCCTTCTTCGCATCCTCGGACTCGAGGAAGAGGAGCTGCGCGATGACGAGATTCGCGACGTCGTCGTCGATAGGGCCGCCGAGGAAGATGATGCGCTCCTTGAGGAGACGCGAGTAGATATCATAGGCGCGTTCGCCGAACTGGCTCTTCTCGATGACCATCGGGACCATCATCGAGGAACTGGGTTGTGTGTGTTTCATAGGATAAAGGTTACAAGGCTCATTTGACGACTGTCGGTGCGGGATACTGCTGCTCCTGCGCGATACGCTTGCCCCAGGCGTAGAACGCGCCGACGATGATCATCATCACGATGATGATGATCGAGACAAGCACGCCCCACTGCTGCTGTTTGGGGGAAGGGACGCCGGGGAGAGACTCTTCACGGATGACGACCTGCGGCTCCGGCTCGATAGACGCCGGTTCGACCGCGACGATCGGTTCTCCCGGCGGAAGCAGTTTCTCGTCTTCCATGTTATTTCGATTTTGACTCTGTATACAGCTTCTGGCCGCGCTCGAATGCCGCTTCGGCTTCCGTGCGTCCTTCGAAGGCGCCGATGGAGACCTCTTTCTTCTGGATCTGCTTATAGGTCGCGAAGAAATGCGCGATCTCCTTCAGGACGTGCTGATTCGCATCTGTGATGTCTTTCACATCGGCATACCGCGGATCGCCGGACGCTACCGCGATGACCTTCTCGTCAGCTTCGCCGCCGTCGACCATGTGCATGATGCCGATGGGACGCGCTTCGACGAGGATGCCGGGAGCGAGCGGGTAGGTCGTAAGCACGACGACATCGAGAGCGTCGCCATCGTCCCACAAGGTCTGCGGCACGAAACCGTAGTCGAACGGATAATCCTGAGCGGAGTGCATGACGCGATCGAGCTTGATGACGCCCGTCTTCTTATCGATCTCGTACTTATTGTGCGAGCCTTTGTTAATCTCGATGACGACGTTCATCTCCTCCTTCGTTCCCGGGTCGATATCGTGCAGTAGGTTCATCCCGTTAGAAATTAGTTGGTAAAGCGTTGCTGACCATAAGTTTACCTCCTCACGCTCATCTCGTCATTTCTAACGGGATTCATATGCGCGAGCGTACTTCATTCATCCTTCGCGGCGTCGCGGTCTTCCGACTTGTCGGCGACCGTTTCATCGCTCGCGGGGAGCTCGGACAATTCCTCTTCAGCAGGGAGCACGGTGGCCTGCGGCGCCTCGTCGGTGACGATTTCGACGCTCTCGGTCGGCATGACGCCTGCCTCCTCGGCTGGATCTTCCTCCGACTCATTGATAGCCACTGATTCGCCGTTGCTCTCGGCGACTTCGACGCCCGCTGCCGAGACGATGTCGATGTTCCAGCCGGTAAGCTTCGCCGCGAGGCGGACATTCTGTCCGCCGCGACCGATGGCGAGCGACTGCTCGTCTTCGGCGACTGTGACGGTCGCGCGATGATCGGCCTCGTCGAGAACGACCTCGATCGGCGTCGCCGGGGAGAGCGCTTCCTTCACGAACTCCTTCGCATCGTCGTTCCACTCGATGATGTCGATGCGCTCACCGCCGAGCTCGCTCATCACAGTGCTGACGCGGACGCCGCGCTGGCCCACGAGAGAGCCGACCGGGTCGACGTGCGGGTCGATCGAGGAGAGGGCGATCTTGGTGCGGCTGCCCGGCTCGCGCGCGAGCGCCTTGATCTCGACGGCACCGGAGGCGAGCTCCGGCGCCTCAAGCTCGAAGAGCTTCACGACGAACTTCGGATGCGCGCGGGAGAGGCGCAAGTATACGCCGCGGAAGCCCTCATCGACGGCGTAAAGGTATGCGCGGATGCGCTCGCCCATGCGGTACCGCTCGCCCGGGATCTGTTCCTCATAGGGGATGATGCCGGTGGTGCGGCCGAGGTCGACGAATATCGCGCCGCGCTCGATGCGCTGCACGATGCCGCCGACGATCTCCCCCTTCTTCTCGCCGAACTCCTCCATCATGGAGAGCTTCTCGGCTTCGCGCACCTTCTGGATGACCACCTGCTTGGCGGTCTGCGCCGCGATGCGGCCGAAGTCATCCTGCGGCTCAAGCGGGAAGATGATCTCTTCGCCCGCCTCAGCGCCGCGTTTCATAAGCTTCGCGTCGGCGAGGAGGATGTGTTTCTCGGGATCGAAACGGGGGAGTTCGCCCTCCTCGAGCTGTTCCTCTTCAGTATGGAACGCGTGCGGGTGCGCATGCTCGAGGGCGGCTTCCTCGCCCTCCTCCGGGAACCGGACGGTCGACTCGTCGACCACCGTCTTCACCTGTTCGAAGGCGATGGTGCCGGAGTTGAGGTCGAGTTTGGCGCGCACGACCTGGCCGCGCTTGCCGTATTCGCGCTTGTACGCGGTCGCCATGGCATTCTCGATCGCGTCGACCATCGTCGCCCGGCTGATACCTCGATCCTCGAACTCTCCGAGCACGGCACCCATGGTTTTCAAATCAATCATATGGAATGTGTATGTCTCTGCTAATAGTCCTATTCTAACAAAAATGTCCGCGGAACGGACATTCAAGGTGTCGGCAGTATACCAGATACGACCGCGGAGTCAATCGTCGCCGCGCCGCGGCGAGCGAGCATGCGCCGCTCCGGCGAGGATATCCCACACTCGCCGTGTTGCGCGCCGTATGACCGGCATCTCGCGAGGTATACTGCACCCTATATGCATGTCTCAGAAGGGGAGCTGAAAGAATTCATCACCGACTCGGGGCTCGTCGCGAAGAAGGAGATCGATGATGCCGCGGTCGAGGCAGCGAAGCGCGGGCAGTCGCTCGGCGATATCCTCGTCTCGCGCGGCTCGCTCACGGAGGACGCGCTCCGCCGCATCCAGGCGTACGTGCTCGGGATCCCGTTCGTGAACCTGAAAGAGCACAAGATCCCGACCGATATCCTCTCGCTCATACCGGAACCGATCGCGCGCACGCACAACATCATCGCGTACAAGAAAGGGGATGGCTCGCTCGAGGTCGCGATGCTCGATGCCGAAGACCTCGCTTCTATCGAGGCTATCGGCAAGAAGACGGGGCTCAAGATACTGCCGCGGCTCACTGATACCGAGAGCATCAAGTACGCGCTCTTGCAGTATCAGAAATCGCTCAAGGACGAGTTTGGCGACATCATCTCGACCGAGGCGGGGAAGATACGCGTGGTCGCCGAAGGAGGGAAGGATCTCTCGGGCGACGACCTCAAGAAAATGGCCGAGGATCTGCCGATCGTGCGCATCGTCGACACGCTCCTGCGGCATGCCATCGTACAGGGCGCCTCCGACATCCACATCGAGCCGCAAGAAGACCAGGTGCTCGTCCGCTACCGCATCGACGGCATCCTCCACGATGCGATGACCCTGCCGAAAGCCGCCGCGGCCGGCATCATCGCGCGCATCAAGGTGCTCTCCAACTTGAAGCTCGATGAGAAGCGCCTGCCGCAGGACGGGCGGTTCAAGATGGAGACGGAAGCTGACCGCGTCTCGTTCCGCGTCTCGATCCTGCCGACATTCTTCGGCGAGAAGACGGTCATGCGCCTGTTGCGCGAGACCGGCGAAGGCTTCACGCTCGAGGCGCTCGGCTTCCACGGCGACAACACGGAACGCATCCACCACGCGCTCAAGCAGACGACGGGCATCATCCTTATCAGCGGCCCGACCGGCTCCGGCAAGACGACGACGCTCTACACGATGCTCGACATCCTCAACCGGCCCGACGTGAACATCTCGACCATCGAGGATCCGATCGAATACCAGATGAAGCGCATCAACCAGACGCAGGTGAACCCGCAGATAGGCTTCACGTTCGCGAACGGCCTCCGCTCGCTCGTGCGCCAGGACCCGGACATCATCATGGTCGGCGAGATCCGCGACAGTGAGACCGCTTCGCTCGCCATCAACGCCGCGCTGACCGGCCACCTCGTCCTCTCGACCATCCACACCAACAGCGCCGCGGGCGCGATACCGCGCCTGATCGACATGGGCGTCGAGCCGTTCCTCCTGGTCTCGACCATCCGTGTCATCGTCGGCCAGCGCCTCGTGCGCAAGCTCTGCGAAGGCAAGGAATCCTATGCGCTCGACGCGACCGCACGGGCGAAAGTCGCAAGCGATGCCGAGTTCGCTATCGCCTTCAAAACGCTCGCCGACGAGAAGCTTGTGAAGGCCGACTCCTCGCTCGACGACGTCCCGTTCTACCACCCAGCCCCGAGCGCCGAATGCGAGGACGGCTACAAAGGCCGCATCGGCATCCACGAGGTGCTCGCCATCTCGCCGGCCGTCCGCGACATCATGCTGCATGCGAGCACGAGCGAAGCGCTCGAAGACCAAGCGAAGAAGGAGGGCATGCTCACGATGATCGAGGACGGTCTCTACAAAGCCGCGCGCGGCATCACGAGCCTCGAGGAAGTCCTCCGCGCGGTCTCTGAGTAGGCATGAAATTCCGCGTCACGATACGGAAGGAGGGGCAGCCGGACCGGACGGAGATCATCGAGGCGCCGACGCGCTTCGCCGTATACGACCAGGTACAGAAGGAGAGCGGCACGGTCATCGCGCTCTCGGATCTGAGCGGAAGATTCAAACTCCCGGCATGGCTCTTCATCTCGTTCGGCACCGGCGTGAAGCATGTCGAGATCAGCCGCATGGCGAAGAATCTCGCGGCGATGCTCACCGCCGGCCTCTCGCTCGCGCGAGCCCTCTCGGTCACCGAACGGCAGTCGAGCAATAAGCATCTCAAGACGATCGTCGCCGGACTCTCCGAATCGATACGGAAGGGGTCGTCGTTCCACGAAGCGCTTGCCGCCTACCCGAACGTCTTTTCCGACCTCTTCGTCGCCATGGCGAAGGCCGGGGAGGAATCCGGCTCGCTCGCCGATTCGCTCTCGGTCGTCGGCCTCCAGATGGAGCGCTCGGATGAACTGGTGCGCAAGATACGCGGCGCGATGATCTACCCGGCGATCGTCATCACGGCAGTCGTCATCGTCGGCATCCTGATGCTCATCTATGTCGTGCCGACCTTGACCAGCACGTTCACCCAGCTCGGCGTCCAGGTGCCGCTTGCGACCCGGATGATCGTCGCGCTCTCAGACTTCCTCGTCGGGAATGTCGCGCTGGTACTCTCCGCCCTCGTTATCCTCGTCGTCGGCGGGGTGCTGTTCGTCCGGTCGCGGTTCGGGGGGAGCATCGTGCTCGCCGCCGCGCTCTGGGTGCCGGTCATAAACGAGCTCATCCGCGAAACCTACGCGGCGCGTGCCGCGCGGACGCTCTCCTCGCTCCTCTCTTCCGGCGTCCCGGTGCTTGATGCGCTCGCTATCACGAAAGACGTCGTCCATGCGGCGCCGTTCGCGCGCGTCATCGATGAGGCTGAGATGCACGTGCGGAAAGGGGAGCTCCTCTCGGTGTCGTTCTCTGAGCACGCGAAGCTCTACCCGCTGCTGATGAGCGATATGCTCGCGGTGGGCGAGGAGACGGGCAACGTCACCGGCATGCTGAAACAGGTCGCTGAATTCTACGAAGCCGACGTCGCGGAGAAGACGAAGGATCTCTCGACGATCATCGAACCGGTCCTCATGCTCGTCATCGGCGCCTTCGTCGGCGTCTTCGCCGTCGCGATGATCGCGCCTATTTATTCGCTCTCATCGGCCTTCTGATGTCCCGCCGCCGGCATGAGTTCACCCCGTTAGAGGCCTGCCTCGAAGGAGCGCGCGCCCTGCCTCTAACGGGGTTCAGCCTCATCGACGTCATCGTCGGCGTGGCGCTCTTGCTGGTGGTCTTCCTCGCTCTCTTCAGCATCTTGCGCGCATCGCTTGCGCTCTCCACGCTGACGAAAGCGAAATCGGCGGCCGTCGAGCTCGCCAGCACGCAGATGGAATACATGCGCGGCATCTCCTACGATGCGCTCGGCACGGTGGGCGGCATACCAGCGGGGACCATCACGCAATACGCGACCTCGACGGTCGACGGCGTCCCCTACACGACGCACACGTTCGTCGAATACGCCGACGATCCGGCTGACGGCACGGGAGCGAACGACACCAACGGCATCACGACCGACTACAAGATAGGGGAGGTGACCGTGTCGTACTCGATCTACGGGCTGGCGAAGTCGGTCTCGCTTGTCTCGAATTTCGCCCCGCCGGGCATAGAGACCTCGACCGGCGGCGGGACGCTCTCCCTGCATGTCGTCGATGCGGGCGGAGCGGACTTGGGAGGCGCGAGCGTCCGGGTCGTCAATGATACGCTCTCGCCGGCCGTCGATTTCACTACGTTCACTAATACTGCCGGCCTCGTGACGATCGACGGTGCGGCGACCTCCTCGGCCTACCAGATATACGTATCACGCGCAGGGTATTCGAGCGCGCAGACATATGCACACACGGCCCAGAACGTGAACCCGACCCCGGGCTATCTTACGATAGTGAAGAATCAGACGACGAGCGCGACCTTCGCAATCGACCAGCTGGCGACACTCACACTCTCGAGCTTCGCGCTCGCGACGACCACCGTCTTCAGCGACGCGTTCGCCGACGCCTCGAAGCTTGCGAGCCAGAGCGAGACGGCGGCCGGCGGCGGCGCGCTCACGCTCGCAAGCCAGGCGCTCTCGGGCTCCGCCCGTTCTGTAACCATCGCGCCCGGCTATCTCGACGGGTGGGGGATCCTCTCGGTGGCGATAGCGACGACCACCGGGACGAGCGCAGTCGTGCACGTCGATGACGCATCCGGTACGCCGCTCCCGGATGCGGTGCTACCGGGGAACATCGCCGGCTTCTCGTCGTTCCCGGTATCGCTCACGAGCATAGCCACTTCGAGCTATCCCGCGCTCGCGCTCGAAGCGGACCTCACGAGCGACTCGACGACCACGACCCCCGCTCTCTCGCTCTGGTCGCTTTCACACACCGAGGGGCCCGCGCCGCTCCCGAACATCGCCTTCACGCTCACCGGCACCAAGACCATCGGCTCTGACGCGAGCAGCACGCCCATCTATAAGACCATCGTGAATGACACGACCGGAAGCGCAGCAGGGAAGACTGAGACGCTCGAGTGGGACGCCTATTCGATCGCGCTCCAGGGAGCGCGGCTCATCGAGAGCTGTCCGGCGGCGCCGTACCCGCTCGCGCCCGCCTCGGCGACCACGACCGCCCTCCTCATCGGGACGCCGACCGCCTATGCGCTCCCGCTCCTGGTCACGGATAGCGCAGGGAACGCCGTCGGCGATGCGCAAGCGACGCTCGCCACGAGCGGCTATGCCGCCACGATCCCTGCGTCCGCATGCGGCCTCGCCTATTTCAACGGCCTCGCATCGACGACCTACTCGGCTACCGTATCCGCTCCGGGGCACACGACGACCGTGATCCCGAGCATCGGCGTCTCCGGGAATACCGCGACGACCACCGTGATACTGCCATGACGAAGGGTGCTGCATCCGGATTCATCCAGCCCCGCAGCGCTTGCGGCAAGCGCTGCGGGGCTGGGTTCACCCTCATCGAGACGATCGTCGTCATCGCCATGACCGCGCTCATCATGGTCACGCTCGGCACGCTCCTCTCCTATTTCTACAAGACGAATGCCTACACGCTCGAACAATCGTCGGCGGTGGCGCAAGCGCGGCGCAGCGTCGAAGACGCCATGCACTATATGCGCGAAGCTTCCTACGGGAGCGACGGTTCGTATCCCATCGAGAGCGCGGCGACCTCATCGATCACGTTCTATGCGAACGTGATCAGCGATAGCGCCATCGAACGCGTGACCTATACGCTCCAGAGCGGCACGCTCTATCGGACGGTCGCAGAGCCGGCGGGGAACCCGCCCTCGTATGCCGGCGCGCTCGCGGCCACGACGACCGTCGCGAGCTCGATCGTGAATGACCCTGCGACGCCTATCTTCCGCTACTTCGACGATAGCGGCGCCGAACTGGCCGCGCCGGTAGACGTATCGAAGGTAGCGTCGATAGAGACGACTGTCGTCATCGATACCAACATAAACCGGGCGCCGGTCTCCTTCACGCTCTCCGGCGGCGCGACGCTCCGCAATCTCAAGACACAGCTATGAACACCCCCCGGCTCCGCGGTTCCATCATGCTTCTCGTCATCGTCTTCGGCGGCATATTCTTCACGCTGCTCGTCGCGCTCTCCGGCTTCGTGCTCGCTCAGAATCGCTTGCAGGACGTCACCCTCCACCGCGCCGAAGCATTCGACATAGCCGAGGCCGGTCTTGAGCATTACCGCTGGTACCTCTCGCATTTCCCCGGCGACACGCAGGATGGCACCGGCCACGCGGGGCCCTATACGACCAGCTACCCCGACCCGCAAGGGGGGACCGCCGGAACCTACACGCTTTCGATCGTCGGCAACAGCGCGTGCGGCGTCGTACAATCGATCGACGTCACCAGCACCGGCGCCCCGACTGACGGGCCCGGCACGTCGTCGACGATATGGGCGCGCTACGCGGAGCCCTCGGTCGCCCGGTATAACATGATCCTCAACGCGGGCGTCTGGTGGGGCGGCGGTCCTCTTTACGGCCCGCTCCATAGCAACAACGGCATCCGTATGGACGGCAGCCCGAACGCGCCGGTCACTTCATCGGTCTCCACGTGGTCGTGCGACTCGAGCTTCAACTGCAATCCCGCCCAGACCGTTCCCGGCGTGTTCGGCAACGGGACGAATCAGAATCTCTGGGACTATCCGACGCCGCAGGTCGATTTCTCCGCCATCGCCGCGAGCTTCTCCTCCCTGAAGACGGTGGCGCAGACGTCCGGCCTCTACTTCCCACGCATATCGACGTCGAAGAATCCGCATCTCGGCTACCATCTCATCTTCAACGGCAACGGCACGGTCACGGTGAACAAGGTCACGGCAGTCGCCACCAACCTCTCGTCCTATCCCGCCGACGGTTCGGCGCAGGGCTTCACGCGCGATTATTCGCTCATCAGCAGCGAGACGGCGCTCGGCACCTACAGCATCCCGACAAACTGCGGCGTCATCTTTGTCGAAGACAACGTATGGCTCGAGGGGTCCGTCTCGACGAAAGCCACCGTCGTCGCGGCCGACGTTGCGGACCAGGGCATCTATCCGAATATCGTCGTGCCGAATAACATCATCTACACCGCTTTCGATGGAACCGCCGGCCTCACCGCCATCGCGTCGCACGACGTGCTCATCGGCCCGAACTCGCCCGCGAACCTCACGATGGATGGTATCTTTGTCGCGCAATCGGGCGTATTCGGACGCAATTGGTATGCCTGCAACACGAACTACGCTTATCGATCGGATCTCAATCAGTTCGGCACGGTCGTCTCGACCTTGCGGCCGGTGACCGCATGGCTCGTGGGGGGCACGTGCCCGGGCGGCGTGTCAGGCTACTCCGGCGGTACCTCGGTATTCGATCGGCAGAACTCGACGAACCCGCCGCCGTTCACTCCGGTCACCTCGTCCCAGTGGCAATTCGTCGACTGGAAACAGCAGTAACCGTCCGCATCAAGCGACACCGAGCGGTCCGGTAGTCGCGTGGTATGCTTTCCTCATGCTCATTGTCGCCAACTGGAAAGCGTATATCGAGGATCTCGAGAAAGCCGGGAAGCTCGTCGCGGCGAGCAAGAAGCTCGCGCGTGCGACTGACAACCGGATCGTGCTCGCGCCGCCCGCACCGTTCCTGGGAGCGTTCGCACTGAAGAATACGTCGCGTATCGCGTATGCCGCACAAGACGTCTCCGCGACTACCGGGGGCGCTGAGACCGGCGAGACGACCGCGCAGACCTATGCGGCTTCCGGCGCGACCTATGCGATTGTCGGTCATTCCGAGCGCCGAGCGGCTGGAGACACGAACACTATCGTCGCGGAGAAGCTCGCCCACGCGCTCGCCTGCGACCTCACCCCCATCCTCTGTATCGGCGAGAAGGAGCGCGATCACGATGGACAGTACCTTGCCTTCGTGCGCGAAGAGATGACTGCGGCATTCGCGGCGCTCACCCCTAAAGAACGCGCGTGTGTCGTTATAGCCTATGAACCGCTCTGGGCCATCGGCAAGACCGCCGAGAGCGCTATCGGCCCGAACGACCTCACCGAGATGGTGCTCTATATCCGCAAAGTGCTCTCGGAACTCCTCCCGGGGAAGAGCGCGTCGCGGGCGCTCGTGCTCTATGGAGGATCCGTCGAGCCCGGGAATATCCGCGACCTCGCCCGCGCGACAGGCATCGACGGCTTCCTCATCGGGCACGCCTCTGTCGATGAGCGGACATTCGCCGCGCTCGTAAAAGAGCTCTCCTAGCATGCGGACCGTCCGCGACATACCGGCCCTCGAGAACATCCCGGTGCTCGTGCGGGCAGCGCTGAATGTCCCGGTCGAAGCGGGAAGAGTCATGAACGACTATCGGCTGCGGCGCGCACTCCCGACCATCCGATTCCTCGCCGAGCGCGGCGCGCGCGTGATACTCATAAGCCACATCGGCGAAGCGGGGACCGAAACGCTCGCACCGGTCGCAGAGGCGCTCGGCAAGCTCACGCCGCATGTCTCGTTCTTCGGTGAGACCATCGGGCCGCGCGCGCGTGCAGCCGTTCGCGATCTTCTCCCCGGCCATATCCTCGTGCTCGAGAATCTGCGCCGCGATCGCGGTGAGCGGATGAACGACCCCGCATTCGCGCGCGAGCTCGCGGCCTTGGCGGACATCTTCGTCGAAGATTCTTTCGATACGTGCCATCGCGTGCACGCCTCGATCGTCGGCGTCCCGAAACTGCTCCCGTCCTACGCAGGCCTGCAGCTTGAAGAGGAAGTGCGCGAGCTCACGGCCGCGCGGACGCCGAAGAGTCCGTCGCTCGCTGTCATCGGCGGGGCGAAATTCGCGACGAAGGAAGCCGTCCTCACATCGCTCTTGGCGACCTATGATCATGTCTTCGTCGGCGGCGCGCTCGCGAACGATTTCTTCAAAGCGTCGGGGCAGCCCGTGGGCAAGTCGCTCGTCTCCGACACCATCGATGACAGCATCGTACCGATACTCCACGATCCGAGACTCGTGCTGCCGGTCGATTCGCTCGTCATCCCGGCGAGCGTCGCGCTCACGCCGGACGCGCGATCTCATGCCCGCATCGCGACCAACGGGCATGCGCATGCCGATGAGATCGTCCTCGACCACGGCCCGGGGACGATCGCACTCCTCGCGGAGCTCGCGCGCGGCACGAAGTCGATCCTCTGGAACGGCCCGCTCGGCAATTACGAGAACGGATTCACCGACGCGACCGATGCGTTCGCGCGCGCAGTCGCGAGTTCGGGAGCTCATTCGGTCGTCGGCGGCGGCGATACGATCGCCTCTATCGAGAGCCTCGGACTCCTGTCGAGATTCTCGTTCGTCTCTACCGGCGGCGGGGCGATGCTCGACTTCCTGGCTTCGGGAACCCTCCCGGGTATCGAGGCACTTGACAAGGTT
>Ga0307375_10001186_pt1 | contig 29163 bp, 26 predicted proteins | sample TR1MG_FD_202531 | JGI IMG/M metagenome (GOLD analysis project Ga0307375, IMG submission 202531) | Soil microbial communities from Risofladan, Vaasa, Finland - TR-1 | ecosystem: Environmental > Terrestrial > Soil > Coastal area > Acid sulfate soil | place: Finland: Risofladan, Vaasa | collected...
TACAATCGGATCCTATATTGCCACCAGGCTGCATGAGATTGGTATATGTCATTATTTCGCTGTACCAGGCGACTACAATTTAATTCTTTTAGATGAATTGCTTAAAAACAAAGATATTGAGATGATAGGATGCTGTAACGAGCTAAATGCCGGATACGCTGCTGACGGTTATGCGCGCGCAAATGGTGTAGCTGCTCAGGTAACAACTTTTTCTGTAGGCGGGCTCAGCGCTCTAAACGCAATTGTTGGCGCATATGCAGAGGACCTGCCTATAGTAGTTATTAGCGGAGGTCCTAATACCAACTCCGAGGTAGAAAACCAAAAACTTCATCACACAACCGGCAGAGTATCATACGGCTATCAAAGAGATATATTCGAATATGCAACGGCTGATGCAGTGATAATAAAACACCTGTAAGACGCGCCCTATCAAATCGATGAGGCGATCACGAGTTGTCTCCTTAAAAAGAAACCTGTTTATATCGAGGTACCCTGTAATCTTGCGGGACTCCCTATCTCTCCTCCACATAGGAGAAATTTCATAAGGAGTATTCCAAGCGATGAAGGTGTTTTAAAGCAAGCTGTGGAAGACACACTCGAACTACTAAGCAAAGCGGCGAAACCTGTTATGGTAGCAGGTACTAAACTAAGATCGACAGGGGCTGTTGACGCTTTTACTGATTTAGTTAACACCTCCGATTATGCGTTTGCTTCGATGCCAGGAGCTAAGGGGTTAATCTCAGAAGCGCACTCAAACTATATCGGCACATATTGGGGCCCGGTATCCAGCCCGGGTACGGCAGAGATTGTGGAGTCTGCCAATATATACCTCTTTGCGGGCCCAAGGTTTACCGACTACACTACATGCGGTTTCACCTCGCTAATAAACTCAGATAAACTCATTTACGCGGGACCTGATTTCGTAAGGCTCCCCGGTATTACATACAACCACGTTATGCTTAAGGATTTTCTGGGAGCACTCACAAAAGAAATTAAACCTAACAACGCTTCTCTTCATGCCTATAATCGTATCAAACAGGAATTTGCTCCTGAGCCCCGGGTTAAGAAGGACGAGAAAATCACAACTCGCAGATTATTCGCTCAGGTGCAGGATGTGCTCGATGCAGAAACGACTGTGATTGCTGAGACGGGTGATTCATGGTTTAACGGGATGAAGCTCAAGCTGCCTGATGGGGCAAGCTTTGAAATACAAATGCAGTACGGCTCAATCGGCTGGTCTGTGGGAACAACTCTGGGCTATGCACTGGGATGCAATCCTCACCACCGCGTTATTACCTTTGTCGGCGACGGTTCATTTCAGCTTACGGGGCAAGAGGTTTCAACCATGATTAGGTATGAGCTGAATCCAATAATTTTTGTGCTCAATAACGGGGGTTATACGATTGAGGTCGAGATACACGACGGCCCATATAACAACATTAAAAATTGGGATTACGCCGGGATTGTGGATGTGTTTAACGCAGGGGAAGGAAACGGCTGGTCTTGCAGGGTTACTACCGAAGGAGAATTGCAGGAGGCCATTAAGACAGCCCTTTCCCATAAAGGCGGGCCTAGTTTAATAGAGGTTATTTTAGACCGCGATGATTGTAGTAAAGAACTACTTGAGTGGGGATCACACGTTTCGGCTAATAACGGACGCCCGCCGAGGGTGCTGTAGGGTTTAATTATTTAATCCACCCTAACCCTCCTTTGAAAAAGGAGGGAACAATATTGTCTCCCTTTTGTAAAGGGAGATTTAGAGGGATTTCTCTTTCGAGTAACAACCGACATTCCCGCCAGGGTATATAGCGGCGGATGTGGCGGGTTCTTTCATCTTGTCATTCTGAACCATGTGCTGAACTTGTTTCAGTATCGTTTCAGGATCTAATCTTTTAAAAGATAAAGACAACTAATGAGACCCTGAATATTTTGATTATAGGAATTAGCGAGTCTAATTAGAACCATTAATAGTTTTAGTTAAAGGCATCCGATTCCTCACTTGATCAGAATCGTAATTCAGGGTGACATGTAACTGTGAGGGCAGACTTCTCACCCCCTGACGGTATTTTAATTCCCTGTAAATTTTATATTGAGAAATTAATATAATGATGTATTCTAGTTACTGTCGGGTGGAGAGTTTCTGAGAATCCTTGTAAATCTGATTGTTCTGTAAAGAGCAACCTCTCATTCTTAATAATGAGCGTGATCTATGAGGACCCCCTAATTTCTTGCCGCCATCTGAAATTTGATTCCCACCCGACATCCTTTATTCCCACCATCAACGCCGTTATATACCCAGCTGGGTTTGTCTCAACTAATGATTTTTCTCTCAAATCAGATATTTTACTATCGAAAAATTACACTGCCGGAGATGATAAATGAGCCAGAAAGTAGCTCTTATTACGGGCGGAGCCAGAGGGATCGGAAAACAGATCGGACTAGCTCTAGCCAGGAAAGATTGGAATATCGCCATCTGCTACAGAACTAGTGAAGATGATGATAATGAGACAGTGGGCTTAATTCAAGAAATTGGGCCAGAGGCATATTCTCAAAAAGCCGATGTGTCAGCCCCTAAGGCAGCCAAAGAGCTGGTTAAAAATGTTGAGAAAAAGTTTGGACGGATTGACGCTTTAATAAACTGCGCAGGGCCATATCATAGAACTAATATTCTAAAAGAAACCCCTGAGGGGTGGAACCGTATGTTTGATAACAACCTCCATCCGGTGTTTTACCTCACTCAAGCCGTATCAATTGGCATGATGGAGCGTGAATCTGGTCGGATTATCAACTTCAGCATGGCTAATGCTGATAAAATGATGGCTCAGACAGAGGTAACAGCCCATTACATCGCCAAAGCGGGCGTGCTAATGCTGACACGTGCTTTTGCTAGGCAGTTAGCGGCTCATGGGATTACTGTAAACGCAATATCTCCTGGATTTATTGATTCCGGAAGCGCACCAGAGGAAGAGCTTCAAGATATGCTAAAGAGAATTCCAGCTGGTTATATAGGAAGCCCTAAAGATGCCGTAGACGCTGCGCTATATTTGCTATCCGATGAAGCCGCATATGTGAATGGATCAAATATTATTCTTAGCGGCGGCTGGGGATTGTAACAGGGGCTTAAATGTTAATTTAGTTGGCAAGTTCTGCACGTCTTAGTTATACTGAATTCCCATTATGAATATAAAACTACTAAAACTACTTTGTGAAACACCAGGGCTTCCGGGTGCTGAAGAACCGGTCAAAAAAATAATAAAAAAAGAGTTTGAAAAACTTACCAAAGAGGTATCAGAAGACGCTCTAGGGAACATCATTGCCCATATCCCGGGAAAAGGCCCCAAACTTGTGCTTGATGCACACACCGATGAAGTGGGCTTTATGGTCAACCACATAGATAAGAGAGGGTTCGTAAGAGTTACATCACTAGGGGGAATGGATCCGCGCGTATTCTACGGGCAGAGATTAATTATCTACGGTAAAAAACCTCTTGTTGGAATGGTCGGCGCTGTGCCGCCCCATATAAGTAAGAGCGGAAATAATAAAGAAGTCCCAGAGATTGAGGATTGTGTTGTGGACTTGGGCCTTAGGGCTGATAAAGTTCACAAACTGGTTAGCATTGGGGATGTTGTGTCGTTTTACCCCCCTTTTGAAGAGACAGAGGACGCTATTATCTCAAAAGCCATTGATGACAGGGTTGGATTATTTGTAATGTTAGAGGCACTCAGAAAAAAACCTAAGCTTGGTTGTGATCTATATCTTACAGCTACCGTGCAAGAAGAAGCGGGGTTAAGAGGGGCCCACGTCATAGTTCCAGTGATTGAGCCTGATTTTGTGATAGCTCTTGAGGGAACTGTTGCCATGGACTTGCCGGGGATTGCTGAGAATAAGACGCTTGCTAATGTAGAAAAAGGTCCTGAGATAAGGCTTTTAGACAGGTTTCTAGTAGCACACAGGCCGTTTAGCTACTTTATTATGGATATTGCTAAGAAAAAGAAAATACCTTATCAAGTTACCGTTAAAAATGCCGGCAGCACAAATGCCACTGCTATGCAGGTTACAGGAAAAGGAAGCCGAGCTGCAGTTGTTTCCGTGCCAACACGCTATCTTCACAGCCCAAGCAGTCTAGCTTATAAATCTGATATTGAAGATACTATAAAACTCATTTACCATGTTATAGAAGGTCTTAAAGATTTTAAGATACAATAAGTAGCATTATTAGAAAAAGTAGCGATTTTCTAAAAAAGCCGGCAATATGCTAAACAAAGCGTACGCACCCTTATTTTTTTTACTTCTATCTTTCCTCCTCTTTCCAGGTGTAAGTAATTCTGAAGTATATTCTGATACGATAAGAACTAGTAGTTTAGATACACCTGATCTAGAAGATGCTAGAGGTGTGCTTATTAATTATCATAAAGATTCCAACAGCATAGATAAAACTATTGAAATTATTGATGTGATATTAAAGCAAGAACCAGAAAATGTTGAAGCCCTTAATTTCCTATCTAGAGTTTGGCTTACTTATGGGTATGCAAAAGCTCGAAGCAAGGATGAGATGATTGCTTCTTTTGAAAAAGGTCTTGAGGTGTCAAAGAAAGCTGTTGAAATAGCTCCTAACGATCCTGATACGCACTTTTATTACGTTGCCAATCTTGCGTCACTTGGGGAAGTAAAAGGAGTTTTGAATTCTCTCTTTATGTTGCCTGAGGTAAGAAAGGAGCTCGATACTATTTTAGAGCTAGATCCTAACCACGCCTATGGACTAGCCATGAACGGTGCGTTGTATTATTTTCTTCCTGGTCTCTTAGGTGGTGATATTCAGATATCAGAGATATATATTAGGAGATCTCTGAGTTTAGATCCCCACATGTCTTCAGCTAAGTTCTATCTGGCCTTAATTTTGAGAAAACAAAAAAGATACGACGAGGCAATTGAGGTTTTGTTTGATCTTGTTAATGAGAAAGAACCTTCTTTTTATCCTGATTGGTATTTGAATAGAAAGTATGCAATCGTACTTATATCTAAAATAAGAGAAGAAAAAAAATAGTGGTTTTACTTTTTGACCATTCTCGATAATATAGCATACTGAGGATTAATAAATGTATATAGATGACCTAATAGCTGTTTTTGAACAATCTGTTACCAACTATTCCAAGCTAAATACATCTGAAGTTTTAGATTCCTTAAGAAACAGCATAGAGGCTAAAAAATACGATCTTCAAGATCAGGGTTTGATTGAAGCAATTTTAAGAGAGGATAAAAAAGATATTGTTGAATCTCTTGTTGATACCCTTGAAGAAAGGACTTCTAAACTTGAGGGTGATCAATTGGATAAGTTTCTTAATAGTGAAGAGATAAAAAAAGAGGCGATAAATGTCTTTATCACCTCTTTAGAACATTTGATTAATTATTATTATAACAATGTGATCGGCAAGCATTTCTCAAGCTTTTAACCAACCAATTATTATTTTCTTTTACTCATTGGAACATATTTTAAGTTCTTATCGCCAAGATAAACCTGCCTTGGGCGGGCAATTCTTCTCTCTGGATCTAGAAGAAGCTCTTTCCACTGGGCTAACCATCCTGGAGTACGACCAATTGCGAATAGCACGGTAAACATTTCGGTTGGAATTCCCATGCTCTGATAAATGAGTCCTGAATAGAAATCTACGTTTGGATAGAGTTTGCGTTTTACGAAGTACTCATCTTCAAGTGCAATTCTTTCAAGCTCAAGGGCAATATCCAAGTATGGGTTTTTACCTGTTACCTGAAATACATCGTGAGCGATATCTTTGATTATTGTAGCTCTTGGATCATAGGATTTATAAACTCTATGTCCAAATCCCATAAGTCTAAATTCGCCGTTTTTGGCTGCTTTGATTGCTTTTGGAATATTATCTTTATGTCCGATCTCAGCTAACATCTGAAGAACACCTTCGTTGGCTCCGCCGTGAAGAGGTCCGTATAGAGCTGCAATACTTGCAGCTGTTGCAGAGTATGGATCAGGATGTGAGCTTCCTACATTACGCATTGCGCTTGTGCTGCAGTTCTGCTCATGATCTGCGTGCAGAATAAGTAGAACGTCAATTGCTTTTTCTATAATGGGGTCTGGCTTATACTTAAGCTCTGTCATTTTATACAGCATGTTAAGGAAATTACCTGCGTAGCTTAAGTCATTATCAGGATAAGAGTAAGGCATACCTTTTGAGTACCTATAGGCGAAAGCTGCCAGAGTCGGCATCTTGGCTATAAGTCGATGAATCTGTATGTCTCTAATATCTTGATTGAAAATATCTTTTGACTCGGGATAAAATGTTGATAGGGCCGCAACTGTACTCATCAACATTCCCATTGGATGCGCATCATATCTGAAGCCGTCCATGAACTCCTTAATATTCTCATGAATCATAGTGTGGTTCATGATATTAGATTCAAAAGTATTGAACTCTTTCTTGTTAGGAAGTTTTCCATTTAGTAACAGGTATGAAACTTCGAGGAAGTTGCTTTTTTTGGCAAGGACATCGATCGGATAGCCGCGGTACATTAGCTCTCCTTTGTCGCCGTCAATAAAAGTAACCCTACTGGTACAAGAAGCTGTATTACTATAAGCCGGATCATAGCTCATCATTCCAAAGTCGCTGTTCTTAACTTTGATCTGCCTCAGATCCATCGCTTTGATTGTGTCGTTCTCGATAGGGAGATCGTACTGTTTCCCTGTCCTATTATCTGTAATGCTTAAGGTGTTGTTAGCCTTAGACTTAGCCACGATATTTCCTCCTTCTTACAGTTAACCTACTGCAATTTAAATTGAGTTTGCTTTATTTTATAAACTTTGTTTTAGGATTAAGGTTCGAAAAAACCCCGATTAGATATTTCGAACCACAAAAAGGTACCCAAGTTTTCAGTTTTTTCAAATATTTGAAAAAACTTTTTATTCAACTTATCTTACCGCCACAACTTATCTTAAAAATTCTTTTATGATTGCAATATGTCACTATACAATTTTTATAGGGACAGGTGTAAAGCATCCTATAAATATGAGTAGTGATACTAATCCTAAAATTTTTCTCTTCAAACTTAGGTCCGTCTCTTCGTACATTGTCGGAGGATGCTTTGTCCCCATAAATGTGAGGAGCACTGCCCAAAGAATCCACCCCGGCCACCCTTCAAATATTGGAACGCTCTCTGAGAACCAGCTAAATCCGCTTCCTAATAAATCATTGCCAATTTCAAGTAGGAATTCAGTTCCTATGCCGAAAATTATAAGCAGCGCAATCATGGCAAGAGATATGTAACGATGAATCCTTTTAGAAAATAATGCATACGTTATATGCCCGCCGTCAAGCTGCCCTGAGGGGATTAAATTAAGCGCTGTTACAAAAAGTCCTACCCACCCCGCAAATGCAACCGGATGGACAAAAAGATCATAGCCTTCCGGCATCGGTCCATAGAAAATGTCTGAAAAAATATGCATAATGATTGGAGTACCTAATACTAATCCCCCTCCTTCAATATGATCTGACATTTTTACGATAGTTGAAAGCTTTATTCCAATTATTAAAACGGGCACTGTGGCTATGATTCCGGCAAGAGGACCGGCAATGCCTATATCAAAGAGCGCTCTTTTTGTAGATATTGGGGATTTTATTTTAATAAACGCCCCGAAGGTGCCGATTGGGGAGATAATAGGAGGTGCAGGAATAAAGTATGGAGGTGTTATATCCACCCCGTATTTTTTCCCATAGTAATAGTGACCCATTTCGTGGGACCCTAAAATAAACAATAGGGCCACTGAAAATGATACAGCACTAATAATATCCCCACCAAAGGAGAGCCCTGTAATAAAAGTTGTGGCAACAGTCAATAAAAATAGAATTATGTGGATTTTAGTCAGTTTCATCGGCAGGGTTTAAAAAATACCTAAATACTATTAAAAGGAAAGAAGTAATAATAGTAAAGTTATTATTCTATCTCTATTAGAGCCGGATCAATCGATTCAAGGGTTTCTATCATATACCTTTCAATTTCTGATTTCTTTCGAATATTTAAAATCTTATGCCGTACAGTGTTAAGCAAATCTTTGTCTATTCGATTGCATAGATAACGTACAGTAGGCACATTTGAGGGAGCTACGCTCAACTGATTGTATCCCAATGCTAATAGACTCAAAGCGCCGGACGGCGTTCCTGCAAGCTCTCCGCATACAGAGACGTCCATTCCCAGGTAATGCGACTTGAGATTCACCTCATTTAATAATCTTAGCACTGCGGGATGGAAAGCTGAGTATAAATGACCAACCATATTTGAATTCCTATCCACTGCAAGCAAATATTGAATAAGGTCATTAGTTCCAATTGACATGAAATCGATTAAATCATTGTATTCATCGAGCTGATAAACCATTGCCGGAACTTCCATCATAACACCGAGTTTGGGTAAGTCCCTAGAGGTAATACCAATCTCTTTAGCAATATCTTCTATAATCTCTTTAGCTGTTTCTACCTCCCACAGATTTGTGACCATAGGAAGCATAATCTTAAATTTAAAGCCTTTCTTTGTAGCAAGCAGTATAGCTTTTATCTGGTCTTTGAATAAGTCGAGGTATTCCATCGAAAATCTGATCGCTCTTAAACCAAGTAGAGGATTTTCTTCTTTAGGAAAGTCGAAATACGGCAGCAACTTGTCAGCTCCTATATCAAGAGTTCTGACTGTTATATAGCCATCAAAGTTCTTAGCCAGATTTTTATAAATCCTTAATTGCTCTCTCACTTTGGGCCATTTGTCGTACTGGGTAAATGCAAACTCGGTTCTAAATAAACCTACGTCAGTTATGCCGTATAGCTTTGCTGCCTGAATATCCATTGGGAAGCCGATATTTGCCGTGAGCTTTACTCCAAGCGCTTTTTCACCAGCAACCAGATTCCCTTCTCTATCAATTACTTCTCTTACTTTGATAATACTTGAATGTGTATTTTTGTATTCCGATATGAGTGTTTCATCCGGGTTTGAAAATATAAACCCTGTCTTCCCGTCTACAATGAGCTTTTCACCAGGTCTGATTAGATTGCATATGTTGTCGATACCGACTACCGCAGGTATACCGAGTGACTTGGCTATGATTACGGCATGTGAAGTCTCTCCACCCTTCTCTATTACTACTGCTGAGACGGTCTTCTTAAATAGCATTGATATAAAAGACGGTCCAATATCCTTTGCTACAAGTATTGAGCCCTCCTCAGGTTCGGCTACATACGGGTGACCCTTCTTGTGTTTTAGCAGCTCATGGAGAATTCTTTCTCCAATATCACGGAAGTCCTGGGCTTTTTCTCTTAAATATCTATCAGTAAGACTTTCGAATTGCTGAGCTATATCTTCAATAGCCTCGACGACTGCTAATTCTGCTGAAATGTTTTTTTGATCAAGCTTTTCAAACATAGTATTACGAAGGGTTTTGCCCTGTATTACTAAAAGATGGGCTCTGAATATCTCAATCTCTGCTTTAGATAGCATTTTCTCTGAATCCAGAGTTTGAATGAGTTTCTCTAAATCTGCCTCAACGTCTGTCAAAGCCTTGAGTACTCTTTTCTTCTCAATTTCAGGGTTAGACTTTTCAGACTCATCACTGCTTATTTGTTGAAAAAGACCACGGAAAAGAAAAACATTTCCGATAGCTATTCCTATTGAAACACCCTTGCCCTGATATGTACGGGTTTCATGTTTTACAATTGAGGGTGTCTTCAATCTTTCAAGTCTATCTGCTACTTCAAGGAGCCCCGCAAGACGGGAGGCTATAATCTCAAAAAGCATCTCCTCAGCAGGGTTGATTACTCTCTTCTCTTTAGTCTGTCCAACTAAAACTCCTATACAGCGGTTTTGAAGCAAAATAGGCACACCTATATAGCTCTCATATTCTTCCTCGCCTATTTCCGGGAAATATTTGTAGCGTGAGTGCCGTGAAGCGGGCATTACAGTGAGCGGTCGTGAAGTCTCAAAAACAAGCCCGGTTAATCCTTCATTTGGTTTAAGAGTAATAGGGTCTTTTAACGGATTAACGGACAAGCCCTTTGTCGATCTCAAATAGAGTTGCTTGTTTTCTTCATCCCATATATATACCGATACTACGTCAAAATGAAGGGAGATTCCTATCTTGTTCACAACCTTTTTTAAGATAGTATTTAAACCGGTCGATTTATTTACAAGATCACTGATTTCTTGGACGATTTTCAGATGAAAATCTGCTCTGTTTATTAAATTGCCAGTGCTCATATTAGATTGTTTACCTAGACTCTCATAAAGTGAAAATTATTGCAGCCAATTAATATTGTAAAGCGTATCTTATCTTAATTGAGCCACTTTTTAACTCTGGATATATTACCGGATATTGGCAAATAGTGATAATTAAATAATCATTCAGAGTTCTATACAATTTAAGATCTGATGGTAAGATTTGTTATTATATAGCAATTATTGTACTTCAAATATTGATTTTTCACCTATCGGATAGATCTTAATATCAAAAAGGATAATTAATTATGTCTCAAAATGATAACAATAAACAATACAGGGTTGCGGTAATTGGATCGGGCCCGGCAGGCTTTTATGCTTGTGAGCATTTGTTTAAAAGGACGGAGCACAATTTCTCAATAGATATGTTTGACAGACTCCCTACCCCGCACGGCTTGGTTCGTTCCGGAGTGGCTCCAGACCATCAAAAAATAAAGTCAGTAACCAGAGTTTATGACAAAATTGCAACAAACGAGAACTTCAGATTTTTTGGCCTGGTGGAATATGGCAAGCATATAACTATTGACGATTTAAAAAGACATTATCACATAATTATCTTTGCAACCGGCGCTCAAACTGACAGAAAAATGAATATCCCTGGTGAAGATTTAGAGGGCAGTCATACCGCAACAGAATTTGTTGCCTGGTATAACGGCCATCCTGATTATAAGGACTATAAATTTGACCTTACTCAAGAGAAGGTAGCTATAGTTGGCGTAGGTAATGTAGCTGTAGACGTAGCTCGCATACTATGCCGAACGCAAGCAGAACTAATGCAGACCGACATTGCAGACTATGCGCTTGAAGCTCTTAAAAAAAGCAGCGTAAAGGAAGTTTACTTATTAGGACGCCGCGGGCCCGCTCAGGCTGCTTTTACAAACCCTGAGGTTAAAGAGCTAGGAAACTTAGACGACGCTCACGCTATAACCCGAATAGAAGAAGTGGAGCTTGATGAATTCACAAAGGAATTATTGAAAAATAAAGAAGACCGTTCTCTTGTTAAGAAAATTGAGATATTAAACGCATACTCAGAAGACATCGAGTTTCAGAAATCAAAAAAACTTCACATACGTTTCTTAGTCTCCCCTGTTGAAATAATAGGCGATCAAGAAGGTAAAGTGAAAGCCGTTAAGCTTGTGAAAAATGAACTCTACAAAACAGATGATGGAAGCTTAAGATCTAGAGCAACTGATGAGACCGAAGAGCTGGAGGCGGGTTTGGTCTTCCGCTCTATTGGATATCATGGGGTGCCGCTACCTCAAGTGCCTTTTCATGAAAAATGGGGAGTAATACATAACGAAAAAGGACGAGTCATAGACCCTGAAACCAATCTGCATGTTCCGGGTATATATTCCACAGGATGGATCAAACGAGGCCCCACAGGAGTTATAGGAACCAATAAGCAGGACTCTGGCGAGACTGTAGAATGCATTATAGAGGACATACAGTCAGGCCATTTATTGTCGCCTGAAGCTTCAAATCCCAGCGATGTATCTGATTTGATAAATGAACGCCAGCCTCAGCATTTTTCCTATGAAGATTGGCTTAGGTTAAATGAGCTTGAAATCTTAAAGGGAGAAGAACAGGGTCGCCCTCGAGTAAAGTACACTAGCATTGAGGATATGCTGGAAGCGGTAAAGAAAAATAGTGACTAAATTAGAAGTAAGAAATTTGTCTAGTGTCCAATTTTTGGAGTTAAAGAGAGTTTTCTTCTCAGAGGATCAACTTTTTGAATAATTAGTTTAATCTCTCTGCTCTCATCTAAATTAAAATTTGATCCGAGTAAAACGGGAATCTCAAACAGATAATCCGGCAAATAAACACTAGCTCTTGCATTGTTAATTGAACTTATAATCCCCCTGATTTCAGTCCCCTCTAAATTTCTCAGATGCTTATAAACCCAGTACTTATCCCTGTTTCGTTCAACCATCTTTTTATCTCGAATTCCTATCTCTATTTTAGGGTAAATATTCTCAAGCTCGTCCTCAGTATATGAGGGCTCTTCGTTTTCCAATGTTGAAACAATTTGTCTTTGTATTATCAGATCGGCGTAGCGTCTTATTGGGGATGTTGCCTGAGCGTAAACATCAATTCCCAAAGATAAATGGGGTGCCGGGTCAAGACCAACTCTAGGAGCTCTTAAGTACTTAACTACGTGTAGAGCAAATAAGGGATCATTTTCATCATGGGATCTTGCATCTTCTGAGATCGGCTCAGGTTGAGACCTGAATATTCCGGGGACTCTATTGTCTTTTAGAAACTTACCCGCCATGCGGTTCGTAAGGATCATGAATTCCGAAATTACTCTATGTGCAACCGAATTCATATAGTTCTTCCTAATTGTGATATTAGAGTCTTTGTCTATTCTAATCTTAAGCTGTGGAAGTTGTATTATTAAAGCCCCGGCTTCTAATCTCTTAGCCCTTAAACTGTCGGTTATTTGCTTTATTTTATTGCCTGCCGGATCTAAATCAAAATACTCTGAGGCCTTTTCGTAGCTGATATTTTCTCTAATAAATATCTTAGAATTAGTAAATCTATATCCCTTTATATTTAGGTCATCATCAAAATTGACCAGTAAAGAAAGGGCTTTGCGCTCGGTACCTCCTACTAAGCTCAGCCTTTGCTGTATTAACTCGGTCGGGAACATATGTATGTGATGCTCAGGTAGATAGACTGTCTCGGCACGTCTGATCGCCTCCTCATCCATTGCACTCCACTTGGGTACATATTGTGCTACGTTTGCTATATGTATACCAATAGTGGTGCCTTCATCTGTTTCCTCAATAGATATGGCATCATCAATATCCTGTGTGTTTTCATCGTCAACAGAAAAGACTTCTAAATGTGTAAGGTCTTCAAGGTTCTCATCATAAAAGGACTCATCAAGTATTTGCTCTACCTCTTCAACTACTTTTTTAGGGAAGTCCTGGGTTATGGAAAACCTTTTTAAGAGCGGGTCTTCATCTTCATGCCATGATCCGGTTTTTATTAAGAATTCAATTGCGCCTTCTACATCTTTTATTCCAATTTCTGATAAAAATGATTTAGATTCCGCCGCTCTGTTATATTTGTCCAGGTGAATTATGTAGTTTTTAATAAGGTCGATATATTCGGTGGGATCAAAACCTTCTGTTTGGTTATAACTCTTCCCAGAAATTAATTGTTTTGCCCATAAAAGAGCCTGAGTACGTTCTTCTCCTCTTTTCTTTTCCGACTCTTTTTTAGCAATTAGTTCTTTTACTTCAGAAGCCTCTCGTGTTGTGTAACCGGCCTCTCCTCTCTTAAAATAGATGTCATTTTTATCTACAGCCCAAAATAGTGCTAAGGAGTCTTCCTTTGACTTGTCTGAGTCGCCAAAATAGAGATATGCAATATCATTGAAAGTTATCTCAGAATCTTCATTCCCTATACACTCCCATAAAGTTTCCAGATCTAGTTTGTCTTTTGCTTCTTCAAGATTTCTTCTAACTTCCCTTAATTTAAGTTTTTTTTCTGGATGGGTGAAATTCCCTTCAATCACAATTCCCGAGTTGTATGCAATTTTCTCTATATCTACAGAGATATCTTTTCCTTCTTCTGAAAAAATGCTTGCTTTATTCCCAGTGATTTCATTAAAAAGCGCAAAGGAGGGTTCTTTTCGTTTTCTGAAGAGTATTAGCTCATTATTTGAGGGAATTTTTACTGTCATTGGATACGTTTTTATTAATTTGAAAGAGTTTAAAGACTCTATTTTAACACAGGATCAAAAAGTGTCATTTATATGGGATAAATGATTAGGATTGATTTCTAAATAGAGTTAATTCTTCCAATAACCAGACGCTAGACTCAATCGGCTCATTATTGCCACAATAAATGAGGTAGTTCTTACCGCTTATTGTGCTTTTGGTTCCGGAGAATTCTACGAACTCTTCGGTAGTAGTGATTTGATCTCTAAAATGCTTGTACTTCCTCTTTATATGTTTGGCGGCTTCCTTGCCATCATGCTGACTTCCATTTCTCTCAAATAAACAATTTGAAGATTCAACAAACTCAAGTAAATGTTCTACTTCAGGCTTTTGAGATTCAGTAACATCGGCAAAGGAAGGGATAGTCTCTAGAGATAAATATAAGGCAAAAATTAAAATAAAGATCGCTGTAAATTTAGTCATGTGTTTAAGTATTCAGTTACAGTCTTTAGATATCAAGCGGTTTCTTAAGCAGATAGGGATGATTTATATTCCATAGCTGCTTTTACAAAGTCTCTGAAAAGCGGGTGTGGCTCAAGCGGGGTGGACTTAAACTCCGGATGGAACTGACATCCTACAAACCAGGGATGGTTACTAAGCTCAATCATCTCTACCAGCTCTTCATCTGGGGATAGTCCGCTAAATATTAGTCCGTTGTTTGACAAGGTCTGACGGTAGGAATTATTTACTTCATATCTATGTCTGTGACGTTCTGAAATCTTATCAGCAGCGTAAGCTGCCTGTGCTAGTGTATCCTTGCCTAAAATACAAGGATATGCCCCTAACCTCATTGTTCCGCCTAAATCATTTATATCTCGCTGATTCTCCATAAGATCAATCACAGGGCTTACAATATCTTCTGAATATTCTCTAGAGTGGGCATCTTTTATACCGCAAATACTTCTTGCAAATTCTACAACTGCCATTTGCATTCCAAGGCATATTCCGAAGAAGGGAACTTTTTGTTCTCTGGCATATCTTATGGCTTCGATTTTACCCTCAAATCCGCGTTTCCCAAATCCCCCGGGCACGAGTATCCCGTGTACATCGTTTAGGAGTGATTCGACGCCTTGAGATTCTATATCCTCAGAATCTACATATTTAATTTTAACCTTAGAATCATTAGCCAATCCACCGTGATCCAGGGCTTCATGCAGGCTTTTATACGAATCCTGGAGGCTGACATATTTACCAACCACACCTATTGTCACGTCTGTCTTGGGGTTCTTAATTTTCTCGGCTATCTTCACCCAATTGGATATATCGGGTTTCTTGGTCCACATGTTTAGATAGTCTATTATGATCTGGTCAAGTTTTTCTTGGTGGAGGTAAATAGGTACTTCATAGATAGTGCTTACATCAATAGCAGTAATTACCGCTTCGTTTTTAACGTTGCAAAAAAGCGCAATTTTTTGTTTGATATCCTGAGGTAGATTTCTTTCCGTTCTACACAACAATATATCAGGTTGAATACCTATTTGAAGAAGTTCTTTTACACTATGTTGAGTGGGCTTTGATTTGAGCTCACCTGCTGCAGCCAAGAATGGAACGAAGGTAAGATGAACAAAGAGCGTGTTCTCCTTTCCCAGATCGGCTCTCAATTGTCTTACGGCCTCAAGGAAAGGAAGACTCTCAATATCCCCCACTGTTCCGCCGATTTCTACTATTACTACGTCATTGTCATCTGCTACAGCTAGTATGCGTGATTTGATTTCATCAGTAATATGGGGGATAACCTGAACTGTTTTGCCGAGATACTCACCTTCTCTTTCTTTGGAAATTACAGAGTTATAAATACTGCCGCTGGTAAAGTTGTTTTTCTGAGACAAGTTAGAATGAGTAAAACGTGCATAGTGACCGAGGTCTAGATCGGTCTCGGCCCCGTCATCGGTAACATATACCTCTCCGTGCTGAAGAGGGTTCATAGTGCCCGGGTCTACATTTATATATGGATCTAATTTCTGAAGAGTTACTTTTAATCCTCTACTCTCAAGTAGAGCGCCAACAGAAGCGGCAGCCAGCCCTTTTCCCAAGGACGACATAACACCACCGGTTACAAATATGAATTTTGTCTTTTCCAACTGTCAAAAACCTCAGAAATTTAAAGAGTTTTAAGGCGGGACCGTTTAGGTCTTTATTAATATATTCAAAAGCAGACAATGTTGCAATAGTGTATGCGATAATTTTTTATAGATTCAGATCATTCTTTCTCAAATTCACCCATTTTACCGAGTCGGATCGTCAGAAGTTCAACATCCGTCAGAGCTTCATGCGGGCCTTGTCGCAACCCTGCGGGCGCAAACCAGAAATCGCCTTTTTCACAAACTTCCCCGCCTGTCGTCCTGATCGTCCCGCTCTGCACGAGCACATATTCGTCAGCCGGGTGCGTATGAACTGGAATTACCGTGCCCTTTGCCAGCTTTGCTTTATGGATTGAGCCGTTTGTTACGGGTTCTGCCAAGATGGACAGTTGAACTCCAGGCAAGAAGTCGATGTCTATCCAATCGGCGTCTGCAGCTTTCGTGAAAATTTTCTCTTGCGTCATAGATATTGTTCTCCAACATGAGATTGATACCCTAAGGTTACTATAAAATTAACTGATTGAGACTAGCTTTAGTCTCCTTAGTGTAGTTGAACAGTCACGGTTAAAAACCGCCAGAATGATCAAAAGCTTGCGATTTTGCAATACCAAATTGTAGAAAAATGTATGAAAAATAAAAAAACTGTATAAATTCCTAAGAATGATTGCCGGTGTGTACACTAATTTAATCTGAGGCAATTTTGATAGTTTGGCAACATTTGCTGTCATAATATAGGTAGCATGCCATATATATTCAATTTATACTAAAACTACATTAGTAAAAAGGGGATATTCTTTGAGTCAGGAAAACACAAGAAAACATATAGAAAAGGTAGTTGATCAGTTCACCAAGCAAGCAATTCCATTTGCAGAATTGAATATCCATCTAGATTCCATGGAACTCCTTGTAGAGATGTCCGAAGTCAATGACAAAGACGAGGTGCTGGATGTAGCATGTGGTCCCGGCCTTGTGGCTTGTGAATTTGCGCGTCATGGTTTGCATGTAACGGGGATAGATATCACAGAGGCTATGATAGATCAGGCCCGTGAGAAGGAGCGGGAAAACAATCTTAGCAATGTATCATGGGAAATAGGAAACGCGGTTCCCCTGCCCTTTGATAACGATAGTTTTTCACTCGTGATTACTCGCTACAGCTACCACCATTTTCTTGAACCTGTGAAGGCACTAAAGGAGATGATACGGGTATGCAAACCGGGCGGACGGCTGCTTATTGCAGATGTTTGTGTGAAAGATGAGCTCTCTGCCGAATATGACCGAATGGAAAAAATTCGGGACGAGTCACACGTACACGCCCTCACTGAGTCTGAATTCACCAAAATGTTTCAACTCTCGGGCCCCACAGACATAAAACAAAACGGCTACGGGCTGGATACAGAGGTTAAATCACTTCTAAGCGCATCATCTCACACGCCTTCAGATAGGGAAGAAGTTATGAACATGATAACTGCGGATATAGGCGTTAATAACTTGGGTATAAACGCCCGCTACGAAGGGGAGCAGTTAATGTTCACGTTCCCTATTGCTATTTTTGCCGGAATGAAAGAAAAAGACTAGACTTTTACTCTATGATAGAGGGTAAATAGAATAGTTAGTTTGGTTTACCTCGAAGGTATTCGGCAAGCAATTCACAGGCTTTTGCACGGTGACTGATCCGGTTCTTCAATTCAGGGTCTATTTCTGCCATTGTTTTTTCTCTATCAGGTAAGTAGAAGACCGGATCGTATCCGAATCCGCCCTCGCCTCTCGGTTTGTCCAGAATAACACCCTCACAAAATCCTTCTACAACTAACTCGTCCCCGTTTGGATCTACTAGCGCTAAAACGCATACGAATCTGGCATTTCTATTGGGATTATCTCCAAGCTCTGTTAATAGCTTCTCGATATTAGTCTTATTTGTAGCACCCTCTCCTGAATACCGAGCTGAATAAACACCTGGGCGGCCGTCTAAAGCCTCTACCTCAAGGCCGGAATCATCTGCCAGAGTTAGCTTTCCTGAATACTCTGCAATTTCACGGGCCTTTTTAAGCGCATTATCACGGAAAGTTATGCCGTCTTCTATTACCTGAGGTGGTGAGTCTAAATCGCTTAAGCATATTACGTTCCCAAATATTCCTTCTAGTAGTTTTGAGAATTCTTCTACTTTTCCTTTGTTTCCTGTAGCTAAAACGACTTCTTTAATCATGGTTTATTCCGACAGTGCTTCTTTTTGTTTTTTAATAAGCTCTTTAATACCCTTTTCGGCTAGTTTGACCATCTCGGTAAGCTTGTTTTTACTAAAAGGCTCGCCTTCTGCCGTTCCCTGGACCTCTACCAAAAGTCCGGCCCCGGTCATAGCAATGTTCATGTCTACCTCTGCTGAGGAATCCTGCTCATAGTTTAGATCAAGAGCAAGTTTGTTATCTATAATGCCTACACTAACAGCCGCAATGTAATCGTTTATAGGGTTTTCCTCCACAAGCCCTTCTCTTACTAGATAAGAGCAAGCTTCGGATAATGCTACAAAGCCACCGGTGATAGATGCTGTTCTAGTTCCGCCGTCTGCTTGAAGCACATCACAGTCTATTGTTATTGACCTCTCGCCAAGCTTATCGAAATCTATTACAGCCCTTAGCACACGGCCTATTATTCTCTGGATTTCGTGAGACCTCCCTCCAATTTTACCCCTGACGCTGTCTCTTCTTACCCTTTCCGTGGTCGCTCTTGGGAGCATGGCGTATTCTGTTGTAACCCAGCCTTTTCCTGAGTCTCTTAAAAAAGGCGGCACACTTTCCTCAACGGTTGCTGTGCACAGTACTTTGGTATCACCCATTTCAATGAGAGCCGATCCTTCTGCATTTTTCATAACCCCGCGGGTAATTTTTACTGATCTAAGCTGGTCCCATTTTCTTTTTTTGGCCATGTTATTTCCCTCTTTCTCTGATCGTAGTTCGGAAATAATACCATAGACGGAGAGAATAACTGAAATAGATATGGTTTTTGGACTTACTGGGTTATAATGGTTTTAAGAAGTTCTGTCTGATATCCCCATGAAGGGATTAAATTATGCTATCAGCAGGAATGCAGCCCAACAAAACAGATTTACACCCACTAATGCCACTTTATCTTGTCATATTAGTTGCATTTGCGGGTTACGGACTCATGGTGTCAATTTTTATTCCCATGCTAATGCATGACACGGGGTTTTTTGATAAATCTGTGCCAACAGCAACAAGAGCTATTTACGGTGGCATCCTTCTGGCTTTGTATCCTCTAGGTCAGTTTTTAGGGGCCCCTGTTATAGGCTCGCTTGCGGACAAATTCGGAAGAAAGCGAGTGCTCACTATATCTCTTGTATTTACTATCTGCTTTTATCTAGTTATTGCCTATTCTATTGACATAAAGTTTCTTTGGCTTCTAATGGGAGCATGCTTTCTAGCCGGGCTTACGGAATCTAATGTCGCAATCTGTCAAAGTGCTATAGCTGATGTAAGTACAGAAGAAGACAGAGGGCGGCTATTTTCATACCTATACACAGCTATGAGCCTGGGATATTTTGTAGGTCCTTTAGCGGGTGGACAGTTAGCTGTACATTTTAGTCTTTCTTCGCCTTTCTGGATAGCTACTGTTTTGTTAGTATTTGTATATATTTGGATCTGGATAAGTTTTCACGATCCTTTTGTCCCAGATATAACTAAGAAGATAAGCTACTTTAAAACCTTCACCAATCTTTCTACAGTGTTTACTGACATTCCCATAAGAAGGGTTTATCTGGTTAATTTTCTTATATATTTAGGGGTATTCGGACTTGCCAGAGTAATACAGATTTATCTTATTGATGAGTGGAACTTTGGAATAGATAAAGTAACCCTCTACTATGCTATTCTCTCCGGAATGTGCGCAGTTTCTAATATGATTTTCTTCGCTCCTTTATCCAAACATTTTAGTCTCAAAGCAATCACAATATGGTCGACTATTATAGGGGGGATTTTAATCTTTATTATTGTCATTCCAAAATCACAGTATTCGATTTGGTATACATCAATACCTGCATTCTTCATATTGATGTGGGGGATTTCGGCATGTGGCGCTTATATCTCTAATTTGGTAAGCCCGGAGAGACAAGGGAGAGTCCTGGGCAACAATCTAGCTCTTCAGGTCGGGGCTGAATCAATAGGAGCCGCAGTCGGAGGTTTTCTTGCAGCCATATTTGTCCCACTACCTATACTTACTTTTGGAGTAATAACAATCTTGGGCGGGCTTTTACTTATAACATTCAAACAGCATAAAGATACTGGTCCAGTCTCAGAAGGAGATTAGTTAAATGCTATCAGCTGGAATGCAACCCAATAAGACTGGCCTGCATCCATTAATGCCGCTTTATTTAATTATATTTGTTGCATTCATAGGGTACTCAATGATGGTCACACTCTTTGTACCGATGCTAATGCACCCACATGGTTTTTTAGATGATTCTATTGTGCGCTCGACCCGGACAATATACGTAGGCATACTCCTTGCGCTCTATCCACTAGGTCAGTTTATTGGTGCTCCGGTCATAGGTTCTTTCTCCGACCGCTACGGAAGAAAGCGGGTGCTTTCAATCTCGCTCTTTGTGACAATATTTTTCTACATTGTTATTACCTATTCACTTCAGATACATTCACTATGGCTACTGATGAGTGCATGCTTCCTTGCGGGCTTATCAGAATCAAACGTTGCAATAGCTCAGAGCGCAATTGCCGATGCCTCAACCCCCGATGACCGCGGCAGGCTATTTGCATATCTATATGCCGCTATGAGTCTGGGCTATATAATGGGTCCACTTGTAGGGGGTCAGATAGCGGTACACTTTGGCTATGCACCGCCATTTTGGATTGTTGTTGGGTTGTTAGTTCTTACTTACATATGGATTCTAATAAGCTTCCACGATACCTTTGTTCCCGACACAAGTAAGCCCATTAACTACTTTAAAACATTCACAAATTTAGCATCAGTATTTACCGATATTCCTATAAGAAGAGTATATCTCATTAATTTTTTCTTATTCTTTGCAACATATGGGTTCTGGAGAGTAATACAGATATATATGGTTGATAAATGGAATTTTAATGTTGGGCAAGTGACATTCTATTACGCGTATCTTGCGGTTACTGCAGGAATTGCAAATATGTTTTTATTTGCCCCACTTTCCAAAAAGTTCGGCCTAAAATGGCTTATTATAAGCTCTGCAATATTGGGTGGGTTATTCGTGGTTTCTATTGTTGTTCCAAGCTCAGAACTCTCTTATTGGTTTACAGCCGGCCCTGCAACACTAATTCTGGCAATGACGGTTGCTGGATGCGGGACATATCTTTCTACACTAGTAGGTCCGGAACGTCAGGGGAAGGTCCTTGGAAACAATTTAGCTCTTCAGGTTGGTGGGGAGTCATTAAGTGCTCTGATAGGAGGTTTTTTGGCCGCATTTTTTGTTCCACTGCCTCTAATTATTTTCGGAATTATTACAGTACTGGCCGGACTGTTGCTTATAACTTATAAGGGAAATAAAACAGCTTGAGAGTTTATATAAACTTTATTTTAAGTCGCAGCTAATAGTTTGTTATTCCTTGACTATAAGACAAGTTTCTATTCCCCAAAATAATTTTTGGTCCTCATGATAAATACCTCCCTCATTTGCTACGATATAGCCGTTTAGTTTGGGTTTGGGGATTACAGTTTTAGCTACCCATCTAATTTGCAGCTCCAAATTGGGCTTTATCGGAGCACGAAATTCGCCTTCAATTCTCATTCCCATGACCAAGTATCCTGGAGCAAGATATGTTGCTATAGTTCCCATAAAGAGAGCACTGCTCTGCGGTCCGCTTGCGATAATTCCTCCAAAGCGGCTGGCTTTTGCTATATCCTCATTGTGATGGAGAGGATTAAAGTCTCCAGAAAGTGTGGCAAAGGTAGAAATTTCTTCTTCTGATAGTGTTATTGTCTTCTCAAACGAAAAACCGATCAAGACCGGTGATTCAAAGTCAACTTTATTGCTCATGGTTTAAATATACTCTAATGTGAGCCGATAAAAAACTTGAAGATTATTCGACGAATTAATGCCGTTGCTTTTAAAAAAGAGCAATCGGATTCCGCTTACCGTGATGCCTTTGGTAATCAGAGCTTTTTCTCTATTGAGGGTCTAAATAGCATGGGGAGATAAACAACTGCGAATATAAGGAAGGATAAAATCCACAGCAACTGGGAGGCCCCGATCCATATCTGATAACGGGTGATATCAATTAGCGGAAAGAACACTCTCACAATAGCTCCCGCAAATAAGATGCTGAATATCCAAAATAGTATCTTCGGCGGCTCAAATACGTTTCTTCCGGTATGCCCCAGAATCACACGGGACATAAAGCCCATTGTTATAATGCCTATTCCGCCGTAAGTAAAGCTGTGAAGGGAGAGGAAACCAAAGATATTAAAATACAGGGAGAGGAACTTTAGAGTGAACCCGACGGCAATCCACGAATAGGCGACAAAAAGGACCCAGAGAAGCGGCTTACTCCATATCTTATTTGAATACCACCCGAATAGTCTGATTGAATAAATTATGGCGAGTATGCCCGAGATTATTGATACGGTTATAGGGCTTGTAAAAAATAAATCGTATATGAAAAACAGTACGAAAAACACCAGGCTTAGGATATCGATTACGCGCCAATTCTTAGGCTCAAATTTAAACTCTAACCCGTTCCTGATAAAAATGGGTATCATTCGCCGCCCCATCAACAGAATTATCGATATGACCAGGTACAAGGCCGAGTACACTCCGAGGTATTGGCCGTTTGATATGACCCCCGAGAGGCCGAGATAAAAAACAACATTAGCCGCCGCTATAATAGCTATATGCGCGACCAGTCCCATCTTGTCCCACGCCCTGGCGCTTATTATCGGATACGCCACTCTTATGGTGAGAACAATCATGAATAAACAATCAAGGATTGCCCCGATTTCATAGGGGATATTGGTGATTAAGGTAAGAAAGATTGAGACTCGTGTGGCGATCCAGAGGATTACTAATGTGAGGAGTATTGATTTTCTATCTATATTTTTGCCTAACCAGTACTTCTCTACTGTTAACAAAAACCCCGCTACAACAGCCATCGTATAGCCAAACAGCATCTCGTGCGCGTGCCACATTGTAGGGGAGATGTTTTCAAAATTGAGCGGGAGCTTAAAGGTATAAAAGAGTGTCCAGATTGTCATATAAAACAGCGAGGATATTGCCGCCAATATAAAAAAGGGCCTATATGGCGATTCGAATATCGTAAATGCCTTATCGTTATTTGTGTTTATCCGTTTCATCGCTTGTTTTTGTATGCCTCTCAGTGGTGGGTAGCTGCAATATTACTTGTCTATTTAATCTAGTAAAGTTTTGAGGTTTGCCGTGCCGGGTACTTTCGGACTGCCGGGTGGTTTTAAAGTATTGTTAAAGATAGGATAGGCAATTTTAGGTTTATGGTTATAAAATCATGACTGGTGGAGGCGCCGGGAATCGAACCCGGGTCCGAGAAAGAGACTCACAAGGCCTCTACATGCTTAGTCTATTATTGTGTCTCGCAGCGAAGTTACCAATAGACAGGGTTTTCGCTGCCAGCCCAAAGTGAAGTCTCGTCATCGGGCGCTTTAGGCACCACCTTCAGACCAGCCCGTATAGTTGTCGCCTCATTTAAATCCACGGGCAGGATTTAAGGAGCCGTCGCCGCTCTATTTAGGCTGCGAGTGCATAGTCATTTTCGGCACTTGTGTGTGCTCCGCCAGTTTAACGAGTTAGCAGAAGCTCGGCATGCAGCACAAGTTATCCCATTCCCCGTCGAAGCCAGTACGCCCCCATGTCAAAGAACAATATTTCTAAAAGATGCAGTATATAGGTTTACTAACTTTTGCATCCATTAGTTAATACTACACTACTAATAGCGCCTTTTCAGGGCTTTTTCCATTTCTCTGTCAGCTTCTCTCTTTTTAATATCATCACGCTTGTCTTGAAACTTCTTTCCTTTGGCAAGCGCAATCTCAATTTTTGCCCGGCTGTTTTTAAAATACATTCTAGTAGGTATTAATGTGAATCCCCTTATCTGTGTTTTCCCGATAAGACGGCTGATCTCCCTTTTGTTGAGTAAGAGCTTTCTTTCCCGCCTGGGATCGTGATTGAATATATTTGCCGCCTCATAAGGAGCCACATAACTGTTGACAAGAAAAACTTCTTCGTTGCGCAACATTGCGAAGCTCTCCTTAATACTCGCCTGATTTGAACGAAGAGATTTTACTTCAGATCCCCTGAGCACAATTCCGGCCTCAAATGTTTCCTCGATAGTGTAATCCCTTTTAGCTCTTGGGTGAGTGCAAATTAATTTCTCCATGCCGATAATATAATAATTCACTTGAGTAAATCAACTTGACATATATTTAAAACAGTGCAATTTGAATAAGATGTCTCGTGTGATCTTAATATTACTTTTCCTACTTGTCTCCGGCATTTCACATGCCCAAGAGAATAATCAGTCAATCCGAGCGGCACAGGTTTTTCATTCAAATGCCAATAATTATGCGGAGTTTGAAAGAGAAGTAATTCGTATGAAGCATCTGGGTGTAAATATTATGATATTCAGAGTGTTTGGCAACAAAGGAGACCGTATACATAAGTTTGCAAATCCTAACTCTGATATTGGTGTGTATTTTAAAACCACGCATTCCCCGGTTATAGATGACGTTCTTAGTAAAGTGACAAAGATTGCCCATAAGCATGGGATTAAAGTATTTGCCTGGATGACCACAAGGCATGCAATTTATGGTGGAGAGGAAGATGTTTGGGATAGCGAATATTCTTTCTCGGAGATGGATTATAAAACTTTACCAAAACTTGATCTTTTTAATGATCAGGCTGTTTGGCGGCTTCAACAACTTTATGCCGACCTTGCAAAATATCCGATTGACGGCGTACTCATTCAAGACGATTTCGTTATGCGGCACATGGAGGGATTTGGAACTGAGGCAAGGGTCCAATATCTGAGTCAATATAATAAATTGCTCGATGCTAAGAACATGTACACCGAACTTGAGCTAAAAGATAATGGCAGAGTAAAGAGAATAATATATTCAGATGAGTTCTGGCAGTTTCAGGGTTGGAAGAATGCTCAGCTAATACTGGTTGCCGATGAGCTGATTAAAACACTTAAAGAAGCCAACCCTCGTCTTGAGGTTGTGCTCAATGTGAGTTATGAGCTTTTTCGTAATCCTAAGAACGCGCTTGCCTGGTTTGCTCATGATAAAATTTTGGCTAAGAAATTCAACTATGTAGCCGTTATGGCATATCAGGACCAGATGATGAAAGAACTTGGTGTTAGTTTAGATGAAGCTGGGGATTTGATTAAAGAGAATACGGATAAGGCAATTGAAGCTATGGGTAGTCCTGAGCGGGTAATAATGAAGATACAAACAATAGATTGGGATACGAGTAAGGAGCTATCTTTAAAACAGATTAGATTTATATACCAAAAGGTCGAGTTTGTTTCTCCTGATGTGGGTATTGCTCTTGCGCCCTGGAAAAATAGGAACTATAACTTCTTAAAGGATTAAAATAACTTCTTGCTGTCTAGGTTAAGCGTTACAGGACCCCAGTTGATAAGATGCACATCCATCATTGCTCTGAACTTCCCTGTCTCTACTTTAATTCCGCGCTGTCTTATTTTTTGGACAAATAGTTCATATAACTTTTCTGCCAACTCTGGAGGCGCTGCGCTATCATAAGACGGGCGCCTACCCTTTCTACAATCGCCGTATAAAGTGAATTGAGAAACTACTAGAATTTCTCCTCCGGTGTCTAATACAGAATCATTCATCTTGCCTTCTTCATTCTCAAAAATTCTGATATTCACTACCTTGTCGACAAGATAATCAACGTCATACTCTTCGTCTTCTTTGCCTACTCCAAGAAGTACAAGAATCCCCTCGCCTATCTGGCCCACTACCTCACCGTCTACTTCAACTCTCGCTGCTTTGACACGTTGTAAGATTGTTCGCATTTTATTAGTTCGATAAATCTAGTTTGGTTAAGAATAATTATAGAGATAGTAAGTAGAAATTTGTAGCGGAGTATTTCTATCATAAAGAGGGAGTAGAGCTAAATCCACTCCCCCAAGGTTTTATTCTTGTCTTGTGAAATTACTACCCTTCCAAAATAAATGTAATTCTAAGGTGAGTTCGATACTCAGCCACTTGTCCGTCTTCTCCAATGGAGGCATTCATTTTTGTGACCTCAATTCCCGTGAGACCGCGGAGGGTCTGGTTTGCTCTATCAAGTGCATTTTGCACTGCGTCGTCCCATGATTTCTCCGATGAACCTATAATTTCCGTTATTCTTGCTACAGCCATTTTACTTACCTCCATGAGTAGATTTTGTTGCTTCACTAATACTATAATTAACCCGACATACTTTAGTCAAGATATAAATATTTGATTTGATTACACAAAATCCTCAAACATGATATAATCAATATCCGAATAAAAATTAATTCAAAAAAAGATGCAATATGAATTGCTAGGAGGAACCCAATGCCAATAGATTTCGAACTAACAGATGAACAGCAAATGTTCAAAGACACCATTAGGGACTTCGGAGAAAATGAGATCGCGCCTCTAGTCGAGGATGCTGAAAATAACGAAAAGTTCCCAATTGAAATCTTCCCTAAGCTCGGAGAGATGGGCTTTTTAGGAATTGCCTTCCCCGAAGAATATGGAGGGGTCGATTTAGATAAAGTTACCGAGTGTATTTTTGCTGAAGAGATGGGACGTATTAATGCCGGGATCGCAATGTGTGTGAATGCGCATACGAGCCTTTCAATGGTTCCAATTTTAAAATTCGGCAATGATGCTCAAAAAGAAAAGTACTTGCTTCCTGGAATTGAAGGAAAGATCATAGGCGCTTTGGCGCTTACTGAGCCTGATGCGGGTTCTGACGCTAGAAGTATTCGAGCCACTGGGGTTAAGCAAGGCGATAAGTACATTATCAACGGCACAAAGACATGGATTACAAACGGCACAATGTGTGATTATGTAATCGTTGCCGCATATACCGATAAATCAAAAAAAGGCACAGGTATCAGTCTGTTTGTTATTGATGCTGACGCTCCTGGCTTTACCGAAAAAAATAAAATTCATAAGTTAGGTCACCGTTCTGCAGATACGGCTGAGCTTGTTTTTGTAAATTGCGAAATTCCGGAAGAAAACCTGCTTGTAGGTGAAGGCGGGTTTACGGGAGCCATGGCTACCCTTTTAGGAGCGCGCATTACGCACGCTGCGAAATCGGTTGGACTTGCGCAGGCAGCTTTTGAATTTGCTCTTCAATATTCAAAAGAGCGTGAGGCCTTTGGACGCCCCATTTCCAAGTTTCAGGCTATCAGCTTTAAACTCGCGCGAATGGCAGTACAAATAGAGACGGCGAGACTTATGGTCTACAAAGCTGCATGGTTATACAGTAGCGATAAAAATGCCCTTAAAGAAGCTTCTATGGCTAAGCTTTACGCTGCAGAAGTAGTACAGGATGTTTGTACAGAAGCTGTTCAGGTACTTGGCGGATATGGATACGGAGTCGAGTTCCCGGTAGAAAGATATTACAGAGACGCTAAGCTTGCCTCTATTACTGAGGGAACCTCGGAAATTCAGCATGTTGTTATCGCTCGTGAGCTTGGTATTTAAATTTAAATCACTATAGAAAAATCTTTTTTTACTCAACCAAACGAATATAAAAAAACGGGGAAGCATCTTACGATGCAACCCCATATTTTTTGCTTATTTTTAAATTTTAAAGATCCAAAATATTAGACATTATGTCCAAGGAGCAGTCATGTCATCTGATTCAGCGTCTCTAAACTTGAGCCACTTGGATGAATCATAATGAGCAGACGCATAACAAATTATAGCTGTTGTAGCTATAAGTTGTTCTGGTGTTGTCTTGGTAATATCCGCTCTTTTTTGAATAATAGCTAAAATTGGATCTGGAATGTTAATTGTAACTTCTGCCATTTTTTAGAACCTCCTTAATTTAACTTTTTAGTCAGCGTCGCCAATACCTTTCTCTTCCCTGTACTTATCGAGAACTTCTCTCTTTACGGTTGGTACAAGTGTGAAGTCGCTTGCAGGCGCGCCTGCAGCAGATGCTGCAACTTCTTCTGGGGAAAGTGAAGCAGGTTTGGTATCAACAGCATTTACCGGATCATCTAGCTGTGATGGGCCAAGTTTCCAGTCGGTAAGCGCATCGTCTCCAAGACCAAATCTCTTTGTGAGCTTGTTGATCTCTTCAAGTCTTCCAGGTGTTGGTCCCGGCTCTTGAATCATTTTTAGTTCTTTTAAGAGCTCAACTGTAGCTGCGTCTCTTTCAAAAGGCTGTCCAACTTTGCCTTTGAAGAACATAGTTTCAAAAGGAGGTCTTCCTCTTGTTCCGCCTCCATCAAGATTCTCTGAAGGATAACCAACGGTCATCAACCAGCAGAAAACGTATGAAGGTCCAAGATTGAATTTTTCCTTAACATTTCTTCTTGCTCCACCGCTTGCGCCGTTTAGGCAGCATCCGAGTCCCAAGGAAGTTGCGGTAAGAATTGAGTTTTGAATAGCGTTGCCCAAATCTATGCAGGCAAGTCTGTGAAGAATGAAATCAGGCAAAATTGCAGGTAGTGGGAAAAGTCTGTTTACACGCTCGTATTCCCAACCGTGAGCTTTATCTAAAGCGCCGGTTCTCATTAGATCGTGTAACTGCTGTCCCTGCACGTCGTATGCTGCTAGTTCATAGCACCAAAAAATAAGAATCGGAGCCATCTGTGTTGTAATCTGACTCCAGTCAGAAATAAACTCCCAAATCTCTGGGTCCTCATCTCTGTAAACAACAATTGCTCTTTGCCCATTAAAGTTGCCGGCTGAAGGTGCAATTCTTGCAGCTTCTAACATAGCCTGAATTTTCCATCTTTCTACGGGCTTGTTTGGCTCATACCATCTTATTGATCTCCTCAAACCTATCGAGTTAAAGGTGTCAAGCACAT
>Ga0307375_10001188_pt1 | contig 29065 bp, 31 predicted proteins | sample TR1MG_FD_202531 | JGI IMG/M metagenome (GOLD analysis project Ga0307375, IMG submission 202531) | Soil microbial communities from Risofladan, Vaasa, Finland - TR-1 | ecosystem: Environmental > Terrestrial > Soil > Coastal area > Acid sulfate soil | place: Finland: Risofladan, Vaasa | collected...
TGACGGATCGTGAACACCCGGAGTACAAAGTCCTAGGCCAGCTGAACCCGCCCGTTCGGGTGTTCACGATCATGCGCAATCGTGTTCACGATGGCGTTTTGAGTGTTCACGATCAGCGAAATACGCACGGGGAGGGATAATCGCGATCGTGGGCCCGGGGTGGGGCTGGGCGGTTAAGCCTCCCGGTTTTGTCTTCCATGAGCGGCAACGGCGCCTGGGCGCAGGCCAGGGTTGTGTCCCGAGCGCCCCGCTAGCCCGCTCCGCATAAGGAGCGGGCGGGCTCACGTCAGGCGGCTGCGGGCCTAGTACCGGCGGGGTCGTGCGGCTGCGATCCTTAAAAGTCCCGCCGGGCGGTTTAGGCCCTTATTTCTCCAGATGGTCGCGTTTGTCCTTCACCTCATCCCACTGGGCGGCGTCAGGCGGCGCGTCCTTCTTTTCCAGAATAACGGGCCACACCAGCGCCAATTCGGCATTGAGGCCAATAAAATCCTTTTGCTCTTCGGGAACTTCGTCTTCTGCAAAGATGGCCCCTACCGGGCACTCCGGCACGCATAAGGTGCAGTCGATGCATTCCTCAGGATCGATCACGAGAAAGTTTGGACCTTCACGGAAACAGTCAACAGGGCAGACCTCGACGCAGTCCGTGTACTTGCATTTGATACAGCTTTCCGTGACCACGTAGGCCATAGACGTACTCCTCTCAAAAAAGTGCTATCTTAGGGGAAGCCGGGGCGCTAGGAAACCACCGCTTGCGATTCTCTAGACGGCCTTGCTATTATATTGTAAGGCCTAATGAGGGCTTTGAGTCATGAAAGAGACTGTTGGCTCGGATGTGCGGCATCTGCCATGGCGGGAACGGCGGGTGCGGGAGTGGATAGCGGCGTTACCGACGACCGAGCCCCTGCGGGCGATCAGTTTGCTGGTGCAATCGGTGCGCGCCCTCAATAGCAGCGTGATCGACCCGGCGACGCGAATCGCGCTCCTGGGGCATTACGACGAGCCGGCCATGGATCTGTCCACGGTGGTGTGCAAGTCGGAAACCGAGGGGACGGACAAGACCCTGGCGGTGTCGCTGCATTCGGAGATCGCGCAAGGTTATCAAATGGCGCTCGTGCCCGGATTGCGGCCCGAGACACGCCAGAAGGCGGTGCTTGGCGCCTTGCGGCAGCTAGGAGAAGTGGTCCGCGCCGCCTACCGAAACTATATCCCCGTTCCTCCTGGTTTATGGCGCCGAATCCACGGCCTGTTTCGTGGGGCGGGCTTGGCCAGCGAAGCCGTCGAACTGGCCTACATCAGAATTCTCCTTTTGGGGCTTGCCGATCCCTATAGCCTGCCGGCGGGCGGCGTCGATGCCGTGCACCGGATCATCTTGGTGACGGCGCAGGATGCCATCCTAAATGAAGCCGTCGGCTTTGCGATCGCCACAGAGGCGGATAAGCCCGCCGATCCGACCGGTGCCGAGGGTATGCTGTTCCTTGATACCGAACCCCTGGTCGCCGAGATTACGAAGCTGCGCGCCGCCTTGCGGGCCCATAAGGTATTGCCGCCCAGCTTGGCCTCATTCTTGTTGCCCAGTCTCGCCGATCGGCTCTTTGGCTCGTTAATCGAGACTTGGCGTCCCGGTCCGCGACGCAAATCGCTGCGTGTACGTCTAGGTGGTGAGCGGTTGCTGTGTCAGGGGCTCGTGGCCCTGCAAAAGCTGATCGCGGAAGACTTCGGTCACCAAGGTTATGTCGACCTCGATGAGTTACCGTCACTTGGGGCGATGCCTGCTCGGTCTTTAGTGGGCCCGTCACCCGTGACGACCTGGGTGGTAAGGGACGCCGGGCGTTCGGGTTTGTGGCTGAGCGCCAAGCGGTTGGTCGGTCCCCCACCTGCACCGGGAACCTGGATCGGGGTGAAGGATCCCCACCGGGAGGGGCAGTGGCGCGCCGCGGTGGTGCGTTGGCTAAAGCGGTCGCGCCCGCATGAATATGCCATCGGTATCGAGGTATTGGGGGAGGCGCAGACGAAGACGGTCTTGAGCGCGATCCCGGCGGCCAGATCCTTTGTGCAGGCCCCGCGGGACCGGGCCCCGATCCGATGGGATATACCCGCTCTGGCGGTTCCGTCGGCGACGGCCCAACACCACGGACCACCGACACGGGCATCACTCGCCTCACCGGTTCGCTAACGGCGCGCCCGCGCGTCGATTCCCAACCGGCGCCTTAATCGGCCTAGGGCTTTGCGAGTCCGCCGAACGTGGCGCGCATCAGGCTGTAGACGCGTGGATTGCCAGCGAGGATGTTGCCGCTGTCCAAGGGGTCCCCGTCCGTAAAGAGGTCGCTGGCCAGCCCGCCGGCCTCGCGCACTAAAAGACTGCCGGCGGCAATATCCCAAGGTTTCAAGCCAGTCTCCCAAAAGCCATCCAAGCGTCCGCAGGCGACATAGGCCAGATCCAAGGCGGCCGATCCAGCGCGGCGAATCCCACTGGTGGCCAGGGCCACACGCTCGAACATGGCCACCCATTGGGCCACCGAATCGGTCTGGCGAAACGGGAAACCGGTACCGAGGAGCGCGCCGTCGAGATCGGCGACCCGGCTTACCCGAATCCGCCGATCGTTCAACTGGGCCCCTTCGCCGCGGGAGGCCGTAAAGAGCTCATCGCGCAGGGGATCGAACACGACCGCCTGTTCCAGTCGTCCTCGTCGTCTGAGGCCGATGGATATGGCGAATTGCGGGAAGCCATGCAAAAAGTTGGTGGTGCCGTCGAGCGGATCGATGACCCATTCCCATTCATTCCCCAAGGCAAGCCCGCTCTCCTCTGCCAGGATCGCATGATCGGGGTAGGCGCTCTTTAGAGTGTCGATAATGAGCTCTTCGGCACGCCGGTCCACTTCCGTGACGAAGTCATGACGGCTTTTGGTTTCGATATGCAGTCGGTCGATGTCCGGTAACGCGCGGACGATCATCGTGCCAGCCCGGCGTGCGGCCTTTATGGCGGTATTGAGCATGGGTTGCATAAGGCGCCTCCGGAAAGCGCTGCATTGTAGCGGGCTGTGTCGGCTCTTGAAAGGCTCATGCTATTCTCGTGTGGCGCGCGGGCCTGATGGAGGCCCGGGGAAGTCGAGGTTTTTATGAGCGTTTCTGCTATCCGTATCGTTCTCGTTCGCCCACAACACCCGGGCAATATCGGCGCGGCCGCACGCGCCCTGAAGAATATGGGCCTAGCCCGCCTCGTGTTGGTCGCGCCACGCGTCTTTCCCGCCGACGAGGCCTCGGCGCGGGCGGTTGGGGCCGATGATATTCTGGCCAACGCCCAGGTGGTAGGGGATGTTCGAGAAGCGGTCGCCGATTGCGTCTTGGTGCTGGCGACGAGCGCACGGCGCCGCACGATCGCCTGGCCCACTATGGCGCCACGGGAGGCGGCGGCCACCTTGACGATGGCGGCGCGATCGGGGCCTGTGGCGCTCCTCTTTGGGGCGGAGCGCACCGGGCTTACCAACGAGGAGCTCGATTTTGCCCATGGCCTCGTCCAGATTCCCGTGGATCCGTTGTTCTCGTCGCTGAACTTAGCCGCCGCCGTACAGATTCTCTGCTACGAGATTCGCTTGGCGCAAGGGCTGGCGGATGGGTCGCCCGCCACGCATAGCCCGGCGCCGCAAGAGCCTTTTAATCAGTTTCTGGAGCATCTTGAGAGGGTTTTGGTCGGCATCGGTTTCCTAGATGAGGACAATCCCCGAAAGCTAATGCGACGGCTGACGCGCCTCTTTCGGCGGGCACAACCCGACCAAACGGAGCTCAACATCCTGCGCGGGATACTGAGCGCCGTCGAGCAGCCGCACCCGCCACGCCCGTGATGGTGCGCGCGCCGGGGTAATACTTGACAAGTTTAGTCGGGTAATGCCTAATAGCAGCGTATTTCGTGGTAGTTTACAGATTTCGCCAGGAGAGGAGGCGCGTGGACGACAAGGGTTATTTTGGCAGTATCTTCGCCCGCGATCCAGCTGCTCGGTCGCGGTTTGAGATTCTGACGCTGTACCCGGGCGTACACGCCATGGGCCTGTATCGCGTGGCCCATGGGCTTTGGCAGCTGCGGCTGCGGTGGCTCGCCCAGGCGGTCGCCCACGTGGCGCGGCTTTTGACGGGGATCGAGATTCACCCGGCGGCCCGTTTGGGCAAGCGCTTTTTCATCGATCACGGCTTTGGGGTCGTGATCGGCGAGACCGCAGAGGTCGGGGACGATTGCACCTTATACCAAGGTGTGACCTTGGGTGGGACCAGCTGGGCCGCGGAGAAGCGCCACCCGACCTTGGGCAACAATGTTGTGGTGGGCGCTGGCGCCCAGATCCTGGGGCCGATCACGATCGGCGATGGGGCGCGCATCGGCTCTAACTCGGTGGTGGTGAAAAATGTGCCTCCGGGGGCCACGGTGGTCGGAATCCCCGGCAAGATCGTCGCCCGGGGCGACGAGCGTGCGCGATTACGGGCGGCGCTTGCGCAAAAGATCGGGTTTGAGGCCTACGGCCAAGACGCGCAGATGCCGGACCCCGTGGCGAACGCCATCGATTGTGTTCTGGATCATTTACAGGTCGTGGATCGGCGTATCGAGCACCTATGCCAGGAATTGAGAAAGGCCGGCGTACCCTTGAGCCCATTGGTTCAGGACCTGCCGGAGGCGCGGGGCAATGGTGCGATTACCGGGACGTCGGAGCCGCCTCGTAATAGTTGACTAATATAGTCAGGTATGGCAAGGTAGAGCGACGGACTGACAAGAGGCCTTTATGAAGCTAACGACCAAAGGGCGGTATGCGGTCACAGCGATGCTAGACCTTGCCGTTCACCAGCAAAATGACACAGTGGCACTGGCCGACATTGCCGGACGGCAGGGCATTTCGCTCTCCTATCTCGAGCAATTGTTCGCCCGGTTGCGCCGTAACGGGCTGGTGACGAGCGTCCGCGGTCCGGGCGGCGGTTACAGCCTCGCATTACCACCATCGTCCATTTCGGTAGCGCAGATTGTGATGGCGATCAACGAAAACATCGATGCGACACGGTGTGGCGGCGAAGAGAATTGCCAGGGTACGGAGCGATGTTTGACGCACCACCTCTGGACCGAGCTCAGTCGACGCATCTACGAATTCTTGGACGGGATCACGCTGGCCGACCTTGTGACCGAGCCCGGCGTGCAGGAGGTCGTGTTGCGGCAGGCTGAGCGGACTCCGCTCAGCGCCGACGTCCGTAATGGTTTGGTCTAATGGGGGCAGGTATGAGAAAACCGATTTATCTGGATTATTCTGCGACGACACCGGTCGACCCCAGAGTGGCGGAGACGATGTGCCGGTATCTGACCATGGATGGCGAGTTTGGTAACCCGGCATCGCGTTCGCACGTCTTTGGGTGGGAGGCCGACAAGGCCGTCGAGCAGGCGCGCGCGGATGTCGCGGCCCTGATCCATGCGGACCCGAAGGAGATCGTGTGGACCTCGGGGGCGACGGAGTCCGACAATCTCGCCCTGAAAGGGGCGGCCCACTTTTACCAAGCCAAAGGCCGTCACATCGTGACGGTAAAGACCGAGCATAAAGCGATCTTGGATACCGCCCGGCAACTCGAGCGCGAGGGTTTCGAGGTCACCTATCTGGATCCGGAGCCGAGCGGGCTAGTCGATCTGGCGAAGCTCGAGGCGGCATTGCGCCCGGACACGACGCTTGTGTCGGTGATGCATGTCAACAATGAGATCGGCGTCATTCAAGATCTCGCGGCGATCAGCCGTATTCTGCGGCCGCGCGGCATCCTTTTTCATTCCGATGCGGCGCAAAGCGCAGGCAAGATCCCAATCGATGTCGAGGCCCTCGGGGTCGACCTTTTGTCATTGAGCGCGCATAAGGTTTATGGCCCGAAAGGGATCGGCGCCCTGTATGTGCGCCGCAAGCCGCGGGTGCGTCTCGAGGCCCAAATACACGGCGGCGGTCATGAGCGGGGCCTGCGTTCCGGCACGCTCGCTACCCACCAAATCGTCGGTATGGGCGAGGCCTTCCGATTGGCGCGCGAGGAAATGGATGCGGAGGCCATTCGTATGCAGGGCCTGCGTGAGCGGTTGCTGGCGGGACTCTCCGATATCGAGGAGGTCTACGTCAACGGCGATCTGGAGCATCGGATCCCCGGGAACTTGAATATCAGTTTCAACTTTGTGGAAGGCGAATCGCTCATTATGGCGCTGAAGGATCTTGCTGTGTCCTCCGGTTCCGCATGCACGTCGGCGAGCCTCGAGCCGTCTTACGTGCTCCGCGCCCTTGGGCGCAACGATGAACTCGCGCATAGCTCCATTCGTTTTACATTGGGCCGGTTTACGACACCCGAGGACGTGGAGTATACGATTGGCTTGCTACACGAGAAGATTGGCAGATTGCGTGAGCTCTCACCGCTCTGGGAGATGTACAAAGACGGCGTCGATTTGAATTCGGTGCAGTGGGCCGCTCATTAGTTGGTCGTTTGAGAAGGAGAATGACATGGCATACGGGACTAAAGTATTAGACCATTACGAGAATCCACGAAACGTCGGATCGTTCGACAATACCGATCCCTCGATCGGTACGGGGATGGTGGGCGCGCCGGCGTGCGGTGACGTGATGAAGCTCCAGATTCGCGTCAACAGCGAAGGCGTCATCGAAGAGGCGCGCTTTAAGACCTACGGATGCGGTAGCGCCATTGCGTCTAGCTCGCTCCTGACTGAATGGGTTAAGGGCAAGACGCTAGAAGAGGCCGGCGAGATCAAGAACACCGATATCGCCGAGGAACTCGCACTGCCGCCCGTCAAGATCCATTGCTCGGTATTGGCCGAGGATGCGATCAAGGCCGCGATTGCAGATTACCGCAAGAAGACCGGCGAAACCGACAGCGTGGATGCGGCCTAAAGGAGTACGACGATATGGCAGTCATATTGACCGAGAGCGCCGCGCGCCACGTGCGCCGTTCGCTTGAGAAACGCGGCCAGGGCGAGGGCCTGAGGCTTGGGGTGCGCACGAGCGGCTGCTCGGGCATGGCCTACGTCTTGGAGTATGCAGACCAGATAGCCCCTGAGGATCTGGTTTTTGAGAGCCACGGGGTCAAGGTGCTCGTCGACCCCAAAAGCCTCATCTACCTCGATGGCACCGAGCTTGACTATACGCGTGAAGGGTTGAACGAAGGATTCCGGTTCAATAACCCAAACCAAAAGGAGTCCTGCGGATGCGGTGAGAGCTTTAGCGTATAGTGCGAGGGCACCGCATGGTAAAGAACTATTTCGAATTGTTTGATCTACCTGTTCGTTTCGATATCGATCGGGACGAGCTCGCCCGGAAACACCGGGAGCTGATCCGACTGTGGCATCCCGACCGGTTTGCGCAGGGGTCGGATCAGGAGCGGCGCTTGGCAGTGGAGATGAGCGCAAACCTAAACGACGGTTTGAAGGTATTACGCGAACCAGTGGACCGAGCGCGGTATTTCCTGTCATTGAACGGGGTCTCGACTGACGAGGAAACGGACACCTCCATGGATGTTGCTTTTCTGCTAGAGCAGATGGCTTGGCGCGAGCGGCTGGAGGATAGCGGCGGAGACCAGGCCGTGATCGAGGCGCTGGCCGCCGAGGTCGAGGCACTGGCCGCACGCAAGGAAGAGTCATTGACCCGCATGCTAACGGCCGAGGGAACGGACGGTTTTTCTGCAGCTCGCAAGCTCGTCCGTGAGATGCAGTTTTTGCGCCGGTTTGCGCACGAACTGGACGAAGCCCAAACAGGAGTTTTGTAATGGCCCTGCTCCAGATCAGTGAACCCGGACAATCCCCATTACCCCATGCGCGGCGATTGGCGGCAGGGATCGACCTCGGCACCACAAACTCCCTCATTGCCACCGTGCGCGATGGCCAGGCACAAGTCTTAGTCGACGCGGATGGCTGTGCGCTGTTGCCATCCGTGGTCCGCTTTCATGCCGACGGCGGCGTAAGCGTAGGCCAGGCGGCGGTCGCAGCAGAGGTAGAAGACCCTCTGAATACGATCGCATCGGTAAAACGGCTGATGGGCCGTGGCCGGACCGAGGCGGCGGCAAGCCCTTATCGCTTGATGCCGGAAGGCGAGGGCGCGGTGCGCCTAGAGACCGTGGCGGGGGGTAAGACCCCGGTAGAGGTCTCAGCGCATGTGCTGCAATCGTTGAAGGTGCGGGCCGAGCAGACCCTAGGCGGTGAACTCGCCGGGGTCGTGATTACGGTGCCCGCCTATTTTGATGAACCGCAGCGCCAAGCGACCAAGGATGCGGCGCGCGTGGCAGGTCTGTCGGTGTTGCGACTCTTGAGTGAGCCCACGGCGGCGGCGGTAGCCTACGGTCTTGATCGAAACCCCGAGGGCCTCTATTGCGTCTACGATCTCGGCGGCGGTACGTTCGATGTCTCGCTTTTGCGTTTGTCGCAAGGGGTATTTGAGGTTTTGGCGACCGGCGGCGACGGCATGTTGGGCGGCGACGATATGGATGTCGCGCTAGCACTCCTCTGGGAAGAGCAGGGGGCGAAGGTCAATTCGCCGTCACAGGCGCGGCAGCTTCTGCGCAGTGCACGGTGCGCGCGCGAGCGCTTGACGATGGACACGGAGACCCCAGTCGAGGTACCGGACATATTCAGCGGTTGCCTGACGCGGGCCGCGCTCGATCAGGTCATCGATCCCTTGATCGAGCGGACCTTGATCCCGTGTCGGCGCGTCTTGAAGGACGCGGGCGTCAGGGTAGCGGACATCAATGAGGTGGTATTGGTCGGCGGCGCGACCAGAACCCCGCGCGTGCGCGAGAAAGTCGGCGCGTTTTTCCGCCGGGAACCCCTGCACGACATCGACCCAGACCAGGTGGTCGCGATCGGGGCGGCCCGCCAGGCCGACCTTTTGGTGGGCAATGTCGGCGCGACGGATATGCTCTTGTTGGACGTGATTCCGCTGTCTTTGGGGCTCGAGATCATGGGCGGTCTAGTCGAGAAGATCATTCCGCGCAATTCGCCCATTCCGGCCTCGCGCGCCCAAGAGTTCACGACCTATAAAGACGGGCAGACGGCGCTCGCGATCCATGTCGTTCAAGGCGAGCGCGATTTGGTCAGTGACTGCCGGTCGTTGGCGCAGTTTTCCTTGCGGGGTATCCCGCCGATGGTCGCCGGCGCGGCGCGCATTCGGGTGACCTTCCAAGTCGATGCCGACGGACTGTTGAGCGTGACGGCCCGCGAGCTGACGCGCGGCGTTGAAAGCGAGATCACGGTGAAGCCCTCGTTTGGGTTATCCGACACCGATATCGAAGGCATGCTGCGGGACTCGATCGCGCACGCAAGTGGGGATGCGCGGGCGCGAGTCCTGCGCGAACAACAAGTCGAGGCCGATCGGATGATCGAGGCGGTAGAGGCGGCGATGGCCCATGACGGCGCGCTCTTAATCGACGGCGAGCGGGAAGGCATGATGGCCTGTATCGCGACGCTCAAGGACCTCCAAAAAGGGAGTGATCCGGGGGTCATTCGCGACGGGGTCGCGGCCCTTGACCGGGCGAGTGCCAGTTTTGCGGCGCGCCGCATGGACATGAGCCTCGCGAAGTCGATTAAGGGTCATTCGGTAGCCGAGTTTCAGTGATGGGGCATATTCGCGTTTTGCCTCACCCGGAGATCTGTCCCGAAGGGGCGGAGATCGAGGGGCCTGAGGGGATGAGCGTCTGTGATGCCCTCTTGAATGCGGGCATCAGGATTGAGCATGCGTGCGAAAAGGCCTGTGCCTGCACGACCTGTCACGTCCTGATTCGCCAGGGCTTTGACTTACTTGCGCCGGCTACCGAAAAGGAAGACGATTTATTGGATAAGGCTTGGGGTCTGGAGCCTGACTCCCGGTTAAGCTGCCAGGCCAAGATCCCAAAGGGGGATCTGGTCATTGAGATCCCCAAATACACCATCAATATGGTGTCCGAGGGTCATTGAACGTAAGGAGTGATGCGCTATGGGCTTAAAATGGGGTGACGCTATGGATATAGCGGCCGTTTTGAGCGAGCAGCATCCGGATGTCGACCCACGCTATGTTCGTTACACGGACCTCCATCAATGGGTCCTGGACATCGAGGAGTTCGACGACGAGCCGGAGCGCTCCGGGGAAAAACTGTTGGAGGCCATACAGATGGCCTGGATCGAGGAAGCGGACTAGGGCGGATACGGCTTCGCTTTACGATGAGGGCCGCGTGCTGCCCGTCCTTACCGCCGGTCCGGGTGTGGTCCGACGGTCGGGCCACCCCGCCCGCTAAATCTTGCCCTGAGGCTCACCGGGCGCCACCGGCGCCGCCAAACCCCGAGTTTTGTCCTGCCCGTTAAGGCCCAATCCCCCCAAAACCCCAAGACGGACGCATTGGCACCGGCCCGCTTCTGGTACAATGGCCGCGGTTCGGAAATTGCCGCCCGTCAAACGAGGCGTTAGAATGCGGGGATTTTTGATTTCACCCTTCAAGGAACTGGTATGGCCATTGAGCGCACGCTTTCTATTATCAAACCCGATGCCGTCGGGAAGAACGCCATTGGGGCGATTTACAGCCGCTTTGAGAAGGCCGGGTTGCGGATCATTGCCGCCCGGATGATGCATTTGACCCGCGCCGAGGCCGAGGGGTTTTATGCGGTCCACAAAGCCCGCCCCTTTTTTGCAGACTTGGTGGCGTTCATGAGCTCCGGTCCGGTCATGGTTCAGGTGCTAGAGGGCGAGGGCGCAGTCGCCAAGAACCGCGAGGTGATGGGCGCGACGAATCCGAAGGACGCCGCAGCCGGCACCATCCGCGCGGAATTCGCGAGCAGCATCGATGAGAACGCGGTCCACGGTTCCGACGGACCGGATACGGCGCGATCCGAGATCAGCTATTTCTTCGCAGACATGGATGTTTGTCCGCGTACCCGCTAGGAGGACGATCTGGACGGAACGGCCCTTGTCAATTTGCTAGGATTGGATCGAGCCGGTTTGGTCGATTTCCTAGCGGAATTCTCGGAGCGCTCTTTTCGAGCGCAACAGATTTTCCCATGGATCCATCAGCGCGGGGTCACCGACTTCGCGGCGATGACGAATATTGGCAAGGTGCTGTCCGCGCGCCTCGGTGAGCGCGCGCACGTCGCCATTCCCGAGATCATAGGGGAGCATCTATCGGCTGACGGTACGCGCAAGTGGGTATTGCGCCTGCATGACGGTAACGCCATTGAAACCGTTTTCATACCCGAGACCGATCGCAACACCCTCTGCATCTCCTCGCAGGTCGGGTGTGCCGTGGGTTGCACGTTTTGCGCCACGGCCCAAGAGGGATTTAATCGCAATCTCACGACCGCCGAGATTGTCGGGCAGGTGTGGCTTGCCGAGCACGGCCTCCGGCAACAGCTAGGCGACCCGGCGCGGGTGATCTCGAATGTGGTGTTTATGGGCATGGGCGAGCCGCTTTTGAATCTAAAGGAGGTGGGTCCGGCGATCCGCATCCTGCTCGACGATTTGGGCTACGGCTTGTCGCGGCGGCGCGTGACGGTTAGTACGGCCGGGATCGTGCCGGCGATCGATCGTCTTCACGAGGCCGCCCCTGTGAGCCTCGCGGTTTCCTTACATGCCCCGGACGATGCCTTGCGGGATCGCTTGGTGCCGATCAACAAGAAATACCCGATAGCGGAGCTTTTGGCTGCGTGTAGACGCTATGTCGCCGGCGACCATCGGCGTCGCATCACTTTCGAATACGCCATGCTGGCGGGCGTAAATGATAGTCCTAAGCAGGCGCACGCGTTGGCGCAACTGTTGCGCACGGTGCCTGCTAAGATCAATTTGATTCCCCTTAATCCGTTTCCCGGGAGCCCGTTCGAGCGTTCGACGGACGCCGCGATCGATGCCTTTCGCGACATCCTGCTGACCGCGGGACTAGTCACGATCACAAGACGCACGCGCGGGGATAGTATCCGGGCGGCATGCGGACAGCTCGCGGGGATTGTCAAGGAGCGTACCCGTCATGTGGTGCCCATTCATGTCTCGTAAGATCGGCTGGGTAGTCACCGTCTTGGCCTGCTCGCTTGCGAGCTGCGCGCCGCCGCCGCTTTCTGCCCAGTCCTATAAGCTGCTACAGCTGCGCGTGGCACTGGGCGTGGGTTATATGCGTCAGGGCGAGTTGGGGCTTGCGCGCAATGAGCTGGCGCGGGCGTTGGATATGGACCCCACGGACGCGAGCGCCAATAGTGCGATGGCGATTGTTCAGGAACGGCTGCATGAGCCCGCGAAGGCCAGGCACTTCTTTCGCGTGGGTCTCGCCAATCATCCCAATAATGGGAGTTTGCAAAACAATTATGGGGCATTTTTGTGTGCCAGCGGCCATGTCAAGGAGGCCCTGGGTCATTTTCGAGCGGCGTTGAACGCGCCCCTTTATCCCACGCCGCAACTGGCTGATCTCAATATGGGGGTTTGTCTGCTGAAAACCCCTGACACGCAGACCGCCATCCATTACTTCCATAAGGCGCAGGCCTTGGCGCCACAGCTGCCCGGGCCGTATTATTACATGGCGCGTATACGTTATCAAAAGCATGAAAATGAACGGGCGATGGCGGATATCCATCAGTACCTGGGGCTTGTACATAACGCGCAGGGTCTCTTTTTGGGGGTTCAGATCGGGCGCGCGGCGAACGGCACAAAGTTCACGCGCTATTGCGCAACGCGGCTGTTGAGCACTTTCCCAAACACGACCCAGGCCCGTACGGTAGAAGGCTGGCAACGGAAGGGGCTGCTGCTTGGCCATTGAGGATCCCATGAACGACGATGCACCAGTCAGTCCTGGCGAGCGATTACGACGCGCGCGGGAACAGGCGGGTTGGTCGGTCGAGCGGGTGGCGCTGAAATTGCACTTGTCGGTAGCGCAGGTGACGGCCCTGGAAAAAGGCGAGCGCGAGCGCTTGCCGCCAGCACCGTATGTGCGCGGCTATCTGCGGAGCTATGCCCAGCTCCTAGGCCTTGATCCGCAGGACTTCGTCAACGCGCGCGGGGGCCAGGAACGCACGCCAGTCGTGATGCCAAATCCGATGACCGCCACCCATAAAAGGCCGGTGGGGCTCTTTTCGTATCTGCTGTTTGTGCTCGGCATCGTCGTCGCAGTCGCCTGGTGGCATGCCAGTGAGTCCCCGCATGCGCAGGCGACGCCCGGTGTCGCCGCAATGCCAGCGCGGCAGGCTGTGGGTTCCTTGCCGCCCCGGTTACAGTCGCTGGCAACACCTGGCAAGAGTAATGGCCAGTTGAGCGAATTCCCGCTCGATCGGCCCGTGGCACCCCTTGATCTCGCGCAAGATGGCGCGGTTCTGCCCGGAAACACAAAGCCCGTGGCCGCGATCCCTACGCAGCGGCCACGGGCGCGCCTGCTTACGCGACCGACGCCTACCCGGACCGCGCACCGGGTCGCCAAGAAAAGCACAAGGCCGGCGGCACGCAAGGCGCCCCTGGTCCGGCACCGCCTCACTGCGCGGTCGGCGCCCCCGGCCCACGCGGCCGCGGCTGTGCGGCGCGCAGTCGCAGGTGCGCACCGGTCTCCTACTGTACCGAGTGCGGGAGGATTGGTAAGCTTGCCCCAGGGCCATCGTTATGTGGGGCTTCGGATCAGCGCCAGCATGGTGCCGATCCAGGTGTCTGTACGCGACGCAAGCGGAGCCAACCTTTTGTCGGCGGAGATTTTGGCCGGCCAGAGTGTTCGCGTGATGGGCCGCCCGCCGTTTCACTTGGCCTTAAACCAGACGCAAGGGGTTGCCGTGAAGGTAGCCGGGCATGCGGTCGCCTTACCCCCAGCACAGAAGGGGCAGGGCGTGCGGATCACGATCGATCAATAGGCAGGATAACCTTATGCATCAGGCGACACATACCACGCGCCGCAAGAGCCGAGCCATCCGTGTCGGGCGAGTGACGGTGGGCGGGGATGCCCCCATCAGCGTGCAGAGCATGACCAACACGAATACCTGTGACGTGGACGCGACCGTCGCCCAGATTCGGCGGCTGATGGCCGTCGGGGCGGATATTGTCAGGGTCTCCATTCCGACGATGGAGGCGGCGCAGGCGTTCGCAGAGATTCGCAAGCAGGTAGATGTAGCGCTGGTGACGGATATCCATTTCGATTACCGCATCGCGCTCGAGGTCGCCAAAATGGGGGCCGACTGTCTGCGCATCAATCCGGGCAACATCGGTCGCGAGGACCGGGTCCGGCAGGTGGTCGACGTGGCGCGCGATTGCGGGATCAGTATTCGCATTGGCGTCAATGCCGGATCGCTTGAGAAGGATTTGCTGAAGAAGTATGGCGAGCCAAGCTCGGACGCGCTCGTGGAATCCGCGCAAGGACACATGGAGATCCTAGAACGCCTCAATTTTCGGGAATACAAGATCAGCCTTAAGGCCTCCAATGTCGAGATGGCAGTCGAGGCCTACCGGAAGATGGCGACATTGACAGACCAGCCCTTACATCTGGGCATCACTGAGGCCGGCGCTTTGCGCGGCGGTACCGTGAAATCTGCCATCGGGCTTGGCATGCTCTTGGCCGAGGGAATCGGCGACACCTTGCGGGTCTCGTTGGCCGCCGATCCGGTCGAAGAGGTGAAGGTCGGTTTTGAGATTCTAAAAAGCCTGCAGTTGCGCAAGAAGGGCGTCAATTTGATCGCGTGTCCGTCCTGCTCGCGGCAGAATTTTGACGTGATCGCGACCGTCAATGCCTTGGAGGCGCGGCTCGAGGATATCCAGGAGCCGATCGATGTTGCCGTGATCGGTTGCGTAGTCAATGGGCCAGGCGAGGCCAAAGAGGTCCACGTGGGGCTCGCCGGCGGTCAGCCCAACCTTCTCTATAGAGAGGGGAAGCCACACAGTAAAGTGGCCAACGAGGATCTCGTCGATACCCTAGAGCGTGCGGTTCGCGAGGAATTAGCGGCGCGGTTAAGCGGCGTGCCCGTCATTCCGATCATAGCCATTTCTTGAGGTTCACTTGAGCCGTCAAATTGCCGGAGTCCGCGGTGTCAGCGCGTTGTTGCCGAAGGATGCCGCGATCTGGGCTGCAGTGGAGGATCGCGCCCGCACGCTGTTTGGCGCCTATGGGTTCCAGGAGATCCGGTTGCCAGTACTCGAGCACACCGAGCTTTATACGCGGGCCGTGGGTGCGGTGACGGATATCGTTGAGAAGGAGATGTATACCTTCTCCGACCGGAATGGCGAGAGCTTGAGTCTGCGTCCCGAGGGTACGGCGGGCTGTGTGCGCGCCGGTATCGAGGCCGGTCTTTTTCATAACCAAACGCAACGCCTATGGTATCAAGGGCCGATGTTTCGCCACGAGCGGCCACAGAAGGGGCGCTATCGTCAGTTTCATCAGCTGGGTGTCGAGGCCTATGGCATGGCCGGTCCCGACATCGAAGCCGAATTGATTCTGCTCGGCGAGCGGCTTATGCGCAGCTTAGGGGTGAAGACCCGCTTGCTCGTCAATTCCCTGGGGACCGCCGAGTGTCGTGTCCGTTACCGCGAGGCCTTGGTCGGGTATTTGGCCGCCCATGAGTCGGCGCTTGACGAAGACAGCCGGCGGCGGTTGACGCGTAATCCTTTGCGTGTGCTAGACAGCAAGAACCCGGAGATGGCCGAGGTATTGGCGGGCGCGCCACGAATCGGCGATCACTTAAACGAAGAGGCCGCTGCGCACTTCGCGGGTCTTACCGGTCGTCTAGCGGAGTTGGGCGTAAGCTTTGAGGTGACGCCCCGATTGGTCCGGGGGCTGGATTACTATACGCACACGGTTTTTGAGTGGGTCGCGGACGATCTCGGCGCACAGGCGACCGTTTGTGCCGGCGGCCGGTATGATGGTTTGGTAGCTGAGCTCGGCGGGGCGGCGACGGCTGCGGTCGGTTTTGCGTTAGGGCTTGAGCGGCTCATAAGCTTAGTCACCCAGACCCCGAGACTGCCGGTGTTGGATGTGTTTTTGATGGTGCCTGCGGCCTTGAATGGGCAGGCGCTGTATCTGGCCGAGTCGTTGCGGGACCAGGGGCTTGCCGTCGAGGTCCATCTGGCTGGGGCGAGTCAAAAGAGCCAAATGAAACGGGCCCAGCTAAGCGGTGCCCGCTGTATTGTGCAGGCGCAGGATGAAGGGGTCGTGCTCGCCGGTGGGGCCGACCGTCATGAGCGCGTTGTGCCCTGGATAGATGCCGCTATGCGGATCATAAACGCCTTGGGGGCGGAGACGAAATACCATGACAGATGATTTTATTGATGACGAAATGGCGGCGCTTAAGGCCTTTTTCCAAAAGTATGGTCGGATGACTATGTACGCCATCCTCGCGGTCGTGATCGGCGTGGGGGCGGGCCTGTATTATCACAGTTACCAGGCGCGCCGCGCCTTGTTGGCGGCGGATCTTTATAACGAGATGGTCAACGCCGCAAGCCAACAGCGGCTGGACTTAGCGACCATGGCCGGGCATCGGCTCGAGCAGGGGTTTTCCGGTAGCCCCTATGCCGGGCAGGCGGCACTGCTACTCGCGCAGCTCGACTATGAGCAGCAGAAGATACCAGCGGCGATCGCCGACCTGACGTTTGCGGCCCACCGCGGCCGCCAATGGGTGGTGCGCACAGTCGCGCGCCTGAGGCTTGCCAGACTCTGGTTGGCCTTAGGGCATCCGCATAAGGCCTGGCCCTATGCGAACATCGCCAAACCGTACGGCTTCAAGGCTATGGCCTTAGGTCTGCAGGCCGAGATTCTCGCGCGGGAGGGCCAAGACGCGGCCGCTGACCGGACCTTTACGCAGGCGCTCGCACTGGCGCCCAAGCAGTCGACTCTAACGACGCTCTGGCGGCATGAGCAGGCGCAGTTGGCGGTGTCGCCATGAGAAGAGTCTCGATTCTGGCGGCACTAGCACTACTCACGTTATTGGGTGGGTGCGGTCTTTTTGGCGAGAAGTCCAATCTCGCGCCGCCCAGCGCGCTGACGCACTTCCAGCCGACGCTTTCGATAACGCAGGTCTGGTCGCGCGACACCGGCAATGGGACTGGCGGCTATGCCTTCACCTTGCACCCGGCGCTAGCTCAGGGCGTGGTGTATGTGGCCAACGAAGATGGCACGGTGGCGGCCTATCGCGCGACCGATGGCGAGCGGCTATGGCGGAAACATCTGAAGGCCAGAATTACCGGCGGCGTGGGGTTTGGTCAGGGCCTGGTCGTGGTGGGCACGCGGCGCGGGCTCGTGATGGCGCTGCGTTTCGATACCGGCGCGATCGTGTGGCAGGCGCAGGCACCGAGCGAAATTCTGGCCGCCCCGGTGGTCGGACCACATGGGGTTTATGTGGCATCGCTTGACGGTCACGTGACCGCCTTTGGCCTAGGTCATGGCGAGATTTTATGGGTCGCGTCCCATGTTGAGCCGGCATTGAAGCTCTTTTTGACGGACCGACCCATCCTAAACCAAGACGTGCTGTATGAGGGCTATGCGAATGGTGAGGTGGTCGCCTTGCGTAGCCAAGACGGCGAGCGTGTGTGGACTACCGTGGTCGCTCGTCCGCGTGGCGGGGATGCGGTCGAGCGCCTAGTCGATGTCGGTCAAGCCGTATTGGGGCAGAGTCTCATTTATGTGGCCGGTTATCACGGGAATGCGGTAGCGCTCAGCGCCGATTCCGGGCATATCCTCTGGAGCGACCCGCTGTCGTCCGATCACGCTATGGCGCTCGGGGCGCAGTCGCTCTATGCCGTGACCTCGCAGAGCGGCGTGGTGGCGTTGGCGAGTGCGACCGGCGGCAGCCTGTGGTCGCAGAACGCCTTACTGAACCGGCGGCTGGGAGCCCCGGCGCTGGCTGGACCCGCTGTGGTGGTGGGCGATTTCGCTGGTTATACGCACTGGTTATCGCGGCGTACCGGGGCGCTCATGGCGCGCAAGCGCGTGGGCGAAGGCGCGATTCGCGCAGCGCCCCTGGTCGCCTCGGTGACGAGCGATCACGGGCTCCCCTATGTGTTTGTCTTGAGCACGACGGGACGTCTCACCGCCTTAAGGTTTGAACCCAAGAGCCCATGAAACCGGTCGTAGTACTGGTTGGCCGGCCCAATGTCGGTAAATCGACGCTCTTTAATGCGTTGACGCGTTCGCGTCAGGCGCTCGTAGCTGACCTTCCTGGGCTGACCCGGGATCGGCAGTACGGGGATGGCCGGGTGGGCGGGCGCCCCTATATCGTGGTCGATACCGGCGGCATAGTGCGCGAGCAAGACGCGATGGCGGCGCTCATTTTGACGCAAACGCGCGTGGCGTTGGCGGAAGCGGATGCGGTGATTTGCGTAACCGATGGTCGCGAGGGGCCCAATGCCGAGGATTGGGCGATCGCCGCGCAACTGCGTACCCTGAATCGGCGCGTCTTCCTGGCGGTCAATAAGACCGAGGGAGTGGAGACCGATCTGGCCATAGCCGAGTTTCATGCCTTGGGTTTGGGGCGGCCCTACGCGATCGCGGCCACCCATAACCGGGGGCTCGATGAGCTCATGGCCGCGGCGCTCGCCGACTTCGGGCCTGAGGATCGCGCCTTCGAAGAGGGCAGCGGCATGCGGATCGCGCTGGCCGGGCGACCCAATGTCGGCAAGAGCACCTTGGTCAACGCGCTCTTGGGCGAGGAGCGCGTGGTGGTATCCGAAGTCCCGGGAACGACCCGCGATAGCGTTCATATCCCGTTTGAACGAGGCGACCGGCGTTACATCTTGATCGATACCGCCGGCGTGCGGCGGCGCAGTCGGGTGACCGACCCGATCGAGCGCCATAGCGTGGCCAAGACCCTCCAGGCGGTCGACGAGGCGCACGTCGTCTTGTTGGTCTTCGATGCGCGCGAAGAGATCAGTGAACAAGACGTCACCCTGGCCGGACACGTTTTGGCGCAAGGGCGGTCGATCGTCCTGGTCGTCAATAAATGGGAAGGATTGGAGAGCGCACGGCGGGACTGGATCAAGCGCGAGCTGGCGCGCAAGCTCCCGTTTCTTGCGTTTGCGCCACCGCACTTTATTTCGGCACTCGAGGGTCTCCATATTGGCCCGTTGTTCCCGGCCATGGAGCGGGCCTATCGGTCGGGTGGCCGAGTGCTACCGACCCCGGAGCTCAATCGCCTCCTGAAAGACGCGATTGCCGCGACGGCGCCCCCGATCGTGCGGGGGCGGCGCATCAAACCGAAGTTCGCGCACCAAGGGGGCAAGCACCCCCCGCGGGTCATCATTCACGGCAATCTGGTAAGCGAGGTCCCGGACTCATGGCGCCGGTATCTCGAAAAACGGGTCCGCGAACACTTCCGCCTCGAGGGGACGCCGGTTGAGATCGAGTTTCGGGAAGGCGACAATCCGTTTGCCGGCCGCGTCTCCCACTCGGCGCCGACGGCCCGCCAAGAGGCCAAGAGGCGCCGTCACAAGCGTTTCCGAAAGGCCCATTACGAATAAGTGGTCTTGACCTCGACTGTGAGCTTGCCTGTGGCCAGCAGGACGCGCAACGAGTCCCCAGTCGCGCAATGGGCGCTGGTCGTGATCACATGGCCGTCACGATCGGTCACGATGGCATAGCCACGCTCCAGGACCGAGCGCGGTCCGATCAACTGCAATGCCCGGGTCATGTGCGCGACGCGCTCCGCGCGGGTCGTAAGCGTAGCCTGGGTAGCCCGCAAGAGCCGTTCCATGAGTTGCCCATAATCTTTGCGGAGCTGTTCGAGCGCCATTCCCGGGTGGTGGGACAACAATCGTGGCGGGAGTGACACCAGCCGGGTGCGGCGGTTTTGCAGCAGGCTATAGATGGCGGCCTGCAGGCCGCCGGGGAGCGGCGCCAGCCGCAATCGGTAGGCGTGCAGGCGGGCTGTGGGCGACAGCCGGCTCAATCGTTGGCTCGCCGTCAACAGGCGGGTTCGTAGCCGTTCCTGGTACGAGGGGAGCGCGAGCTTGAGCCGTCGGTCGAGCGCGGCGATCGCGAGGCGCTTTTGGGCGAGACCTAAGAGCGACACCGACAGGCGCCGCTTTAGGTCGTCTAGCCTTTGGATACGCTCCCGCAATAGTCGTTCATAGAGCCGCTGGAGGCGTCGGCGCGCCTCTTGGTGGCGTTCCCGCCAGAGGCCTTGATCGGGGCTCAACAGTTCCGCGGCCGCAGTCGGTGTGGGGGCGCGGACATCGGCGACCCAGTCGGCAATCGTGACGTCGGTTTCGTGGCCGATCCCGGCTACGACCGGTAGCCGGGAGCGAAAAATGGCCCGCGCCACGGATTCCTCGTTGAACGGCCAGAGATCCTCGAGCGAACCGCCGCCCCGAGCCAACAACAAGACGTCGCACTCAGCGCGCGCGTTGGCGAGATCCAGGGCCTCAACGATGCGTGGGGCCGCCTCTTTCCCCTGGACCGGGACCCCATAGAGGAGCACCGCAATGGCCGGGAATCGCCGCTTCAGGGTCGTTAGGATGTCGTGCCATACCGCCCCATCGGGAGAGGTGATGACGCCGATGCGGCGCACGTTTCTGGGCAAGGGCTGCTTGGCGGTGGCCTCGAACAGCCCCTCGCTTGCCAGTGTGCGCTTCAAGACCTCAAAGGCCCGGCGCAGGGCGCCCTCGCCTGCGTCTTCCATCTGTTCGACTATAAGCTGGAACTCGCCCCGCCCCTCATAGAGACTTACGCGCGCACAAACAAGGACTTGCATGCCGTTTGCGGCCGGACAGCACAGTCGCTGGGTCATGCGAAAGAGGGCGCAACGGACCTGGGCCTGGCCATCTTTTAACGTGAAATAGATATGCCCCGAGGACGGTTGCGAGTAGTTCCCGATCTCGCCTTCCACCCAGATGCGCCCGAAACGGTCTTCGAGCAGCGTGCGCGCGTCTTGATTGAGGCGCGTGACCGTGTAGACGGGCCGATCAGGCGCTACGGGCTGGGCGGGGGGTCTGTTCATACCGGCACGATACCGCGAAAGCCCTGGGCGGGGAACCCAGGGCCTTGAGGCCGATGACTAGTGATAGTACGGGCTGTTGTGGGCGTTACTGGCGGCCTGCTGTTCGGCCACGCGACACTTGGCAATGACTTCGTTGGCGGCCTTGATCGCCTCAGCGTTATGGCCTTGGGCCGCGTCCTTGTGCGCGAGTGCCAGTTCGTGGGGGACGTGCAGCCACAAGGCCCCGTCGGCACGGGCCTTTTTGACGGCCATATCGGCCTGCTTTAGGGTTTGTTGGGCGACTGCACTTTGGGATACGGCGCCGCCTTGTGGGGACATATGGGCACAGCCGCCTAGTGTCAGCGCGCACACGGCAACCAGGGCAATTTTCTTCATCTGGCAAGCTCCTCGCATGTAATGGTTTTTATCTTATGTAATGGCTTTTATGTATAGACATTTTCTATTAAAACACAAAGGGGCCGTTTGCGCCCCCACCGACCCGGAAAACGGATTACCAGCGGGGACATTTACGACTGAGCGGGCTTTCCGTATAATGCGGCATGCGAATCGTCCAAGAAGCCCTGACTTTTGATGATGTCTTATTGTTGCCCAATCATTCGCGCATTCTGCCGCGCGATGTAAACCTGGGGACCTCTCTCACCCGCCGTATTCGGCTCAATATCCCCATTTTGTCGGCCGCTATGGACACGGTGACCGAAGGGCGTTCGGCGATCTGCCTCGCCCAAGAGGGGGGTCTGGGCGTCATCCATAAGAATTTGAGCGCCAGTCGTCAGGCCGATGAGGTCCGGCGGGTCAAGAAGTTTGAGAGTGGTATCATCGGGGATCCGATTACGGCGACCCCCGACATGACTGTGCGCACGGTCCTGGGCCTTATGCGGACCCATCATATCTCCGGTGTGCCGGTGATCCGTGATGGGCAGCTTGTCGGTATCGTGACCAGCCGCGACCTGCGTTTTGAGACCCGCAACGACGAAATGATCGCCAATATCATGACCCCTAAGGAGCGGCTCATAACGGTCAGGGAGGGGGCCTCGCGGGAGGAGGTCCTCAAGCTCTTGCATCAGCACCGCATCGAGAAGGTGTTGGTGGTAGACGATGCCTTCCGGCTCAAGGGGCTAGTGACGGTCAAGGATATTCAGAAGTCGACCGAGAAGCCCAATGCCGTGAAAGACGAGAAAGGGCGCCTGCTAGTCGGTGCGGCCGTCGGCGTCGGCGCCGGGACCGAAGAACGAATCGAGCAGCTTTTAGAGGCCGAGGTCGATGTCTTGGTGGTCGACACGGCCCATGGTCACTCCGAGGGCGTCTTGGAGCGGATCCGGTGGATCAAGAAGCACTTCCCCAACGCGCAGGTCATCGGCGGGAATATCGCCACGGGGGACGCGGCGCGCGCCATGATGGATGCGGGCGTAGACGCGGTCAAGGTCGGTATCGGCCCCGGGTCCATTTGTACGACGCGCATCGTCGCCGGCGTCGGTGTCCCGCAGATCACCGCAATCGACAATGTCGCGCAGGCCTTGGCGGGGACCGATATCCCGTTGATCAGCGATGGTGGCATTCGCTATTCCGGTGATGTGGCCAAGGCGCTGGCCGCTGGTGCCCACTCGGTCATGATCGGTAGCCTGTTCGCGGGTACCGATGAGGCGCCTGGCACCGTTGAACTCTATCAGGGGCGCTCGTACAAGACCTACCGCGGCATGGGGTCTTTGGGCGCCATGCAGGATGGATCAAGCGACCGTTACTTCCAAGAAGACGGGGCGCCGGAGAAGTTGGTGCCGGAGGGGATCGAGGGCCGCGTGCCCTATCGCGGGTCGCTTGTGAGTATTGTCTACCAATTGATGGGCGGGTTACGGGCCAGCATGGGCTATACGGGAAGTGCAGACCTCGAGATTTTACGGGATCGTGCCCAATTCGTGCGCATCACCAACGCGGGCATGCATGAAAGTCACGTGCATGACGTAACGATCACCAAAGAGCCGCCGAATTACCAACGTGGCTAAAATCCTCTCTCCGAAGGAAGCGGGCGAGTCGCACTCGCGGTCCGACAAGATTCTGGTCATCGATTTTGGTTCGCAGTACACGCAGCTTATCGCCCGGCGCGTGCGCGAGGCCGGGGTCTATTGCGAGATTGTCCCCTGGGACGTGAGCGATAGCGATATCAAAAAGTTCGCGCCCCGTGGTGTGATTTTGTCCGGTAGCCCTGAGTCGGTCACCGAGGAAGATACGCTGAAGATTCCGGCGGCGGTTTTGGCCGCAGGCGTCCCGGTGCTGGGGATTTGTTACGGCATGCAGGCGTTGGCCGCGCAAATGGGCGGTCGAGTCGGGGCGGCGACCCATCGCGAATATGGCTATGCGCGCGTGCGCACTCTCGGGAGCTCCCGACTGCTGCGTGACCTAAGCGATGGTGAGGGCGAGCCATCGGTACTGGATGTCTGGATGAGCCACGGCGATCGGGTCGATCAGTGCCCGGTGGGGTTCGTCGCGATCGCCGAGACCGACAACGCGCCGCTGGCCGCCATTGCCGACGAGTCTCGCCTGTATTACGGTCTACAGTTTCATCCCGAAGTCACCCACACCCGGCAAGGACAACGCATCATCGAGCGCTTCGTGCATGATATCTGCGGCTGCGCGCGCGCCTGGACGGATAGCGCCATCATCGATGATATCTTGGCGGATATTCGCAGGCAGGTGGGGGACGGCGAGGTGGTGCTCGCGCTGTCCGGTGGCGTGGATTCGTCCGTGGTGGCGGCATTGTTGCACGAGGCGATCGGTGATCGGCTCACCTGCGTTTTTGTAGACAACGGGCTCTTGCGTCTGCATGAGGGCGATCAGGTCATGGCGACCTTCGCCGATCATTTAGGCGTACACGTGATTCGCGTCAATGCCGAGCAGCGGTTCCTACAACTCCTGAAGGGCGTCGATGACCCTGAGCGTAAGCGCAAGATCATAGGCGAGACCTTCATCGCGGTGTTTGAAGAAGAGGCCGCGCGGCTACCGAAGGTGGAGTGGTTGGCGCAGGGGACGATTTATCCCGACGTGATCGAGTCAGCCGGCACGAAGGGCAGTAAGGCCCGGGTCATCAAGTCCCATCACAACGTGGGCGGCCTGCCCGAGCGCATGAAGTTGAAGTTGCTCGAACCACTGCGGCTGCTGTTTAAAGACGAGGTACGTAGGATCGGGCTTGCGTTGGGGTTACCCGCGGCCATGGTCCACCGGCATCCGTTCCCAGGTCCGGGGCTTGGGGTGCGCATTTTGGGCGCTATCGAGGAGCGGTACGCGGATATTTTGCGGCTGGCGGATGCCATCTTTATAGAGGAGTTGCGCAAGAGCGGGTACTACGAGAAGGTGAGCCAGGCATTCGCGGTTTTCCTGCCGGTACGATCCGTGGGCGTCGTTGGTGATGGCCGGGCCTATGATTTCGTGGTGGCACTGCGTGCTGTGCAGACCATCGATTTTATGACCGCCAATTGGGCCGAGTTGCCCTACAGCCTGCTTGCGACCGTATCGAGCCGCATCATCAACGAGGTGCGCGGTGTCAGTCGCGTCGTCTACGATATTTCTGGTAAGCCGCCTGCGACCATTGAGTGGGAGTAGGATAAATTCCTAACCAATTGAAAACAATTAATAAAAATACTCCGATTGATAATATTATCTGCATCATCAATGGCATTTTTCATGGTATTTATTGCGTATAGTAAGGCAGAAAACATCGATGCCATGAGAGGGAAATTGATGCTGGCATGGTATCTAGTGGGCGCCGTTCAGATGCCAGTTCTTGATCGAGGCTGGCGCTATTGCGGGCTTTAATCGCGCCATTTATCTCTATAATATGGCGTGAATAAGTGCTAGAATCACGCCATGAGATGGATATGGCAACAATCCGATTGGCCCGATTTCCGCTATAACGAGAGCGCGCTCAAAGACCGAGAGCTGGAGTTTCGCTTGAGCTCAGAGCGCCTGGCTGGCAGCTTTGATGCGCTACCGATGGCGTCCCAAGAGGATGCCACGATTGACTTGATGCTTTCCGAGGCCATCAAAACCAGTGCCATTGAGGGCGAGGATCTGGACAGAGAGTCGGTCAGGTCATCGCTGCTCTCATTAATTACATCGGATTCGCTACCGGAAAACTCAGACCAGAAAGCAGCCGGAGCAGCTTCGCTGCTGGTGGACGTTCGCAAGAACTGGCAAGCTTCCCTGACGCATGACCTGCTGGGTAAGTGGCAATCCATGGCCGTCCCGGAACAGCGCTACACGTCTATTCTGCGTGGCGCATACCGTAACGATCCTTCTCCAATGCAAATAGTGAGCGGGCCTTACGGGCGCGAAAAGGTTCACTATGAAGCCCCACCAGCGGCTCGGGTGCCTGATGAAATGGCGAAACTTATCGAGTGGTACAACCAAACCAGTCCCTTGAGCGGGGATAAGACAATACCCGGGATCGCCCGAACAGGTATTGCTCATCTCTGGTTCGAAGTGATTCACCCCTTCGATGATGGTAATGGGCGAGTCGGCAGGGCAATCGCTGACCATGCGCTTTCTCAGTTTCTTGGTTATCCCACCACGGCCTGTCTAGCCACGGCGATAGAAGGGGATAAAAAATCCTATTACCTGCAGCTGGAGAAAGCGAGTCGTGGAGGCCTTGACGTTAATACCTGGCTTGATTATTTCGCCGACAGGGTCATCAAGGCACAGGAAATCGCCAGGGAGGAAGTGGATTTTGTACTGGCCAAGACACGATTCTACGAAACCTATGGAGACCAGCTGAATGACCGGCAGGGCAGGATGGTATCACGGGTGTTCGCTGAAGGTCGAAAGGGCTTTGAAGGCGGAATAACGACCAGAAAATATGAAGCCATCACCAAGTGCCCCAATCGAACAGCCAGCCGTGATCTTTCTGACCTGGTTGCCAAGGGTATCATCATCCCGTTACCAGGTGGTGGCAGAACAACCCGATATGAGTTGACGATTGTTGAACCTGCTCAGTCTGATCTGATGAGGAAATAATTCTCTTGGCTCTGGAGCGAGCAATTTTATCTGCACTAGCCCGAACGATTTAATGAATAGCCATTTTGTCCTATGAACATCGATATACTCAAAGAGAAACTGGCTGATATCGACGCAGATACCTTGCGGGATTTTATACTCGACCTCTACCACCGCCATCCGGAGTTGAGCGAACAGATCGAAGCATTGACATTGGCAAATGATCCGCTCGCCCTGTCCAGGGTGCTGCGCAAGCGTATTGCATCGCTGAAACGAGGGCGGAGGTTTATCGATTATCGGGCGAGTTTTGATTTTGCACGCGAACAGGAAGCGGTCCTCGCCGACATTGAAGGCGGACTGCTGGAGTGCTCACCGGAACATGCGTTTGATTTGGTCGACCGGTTCCTGGCGACGGCAGAATCGGTGCTCAACCGTGTCGATGATTCCGGCGGGGCAGTGGGCGAGGTATATCGCCAAGCCGTACTGTTGTGGTTGACGGCGGCTAAAGGCTGGCGGGATGCCAGCGTCGACTGGCTCGAGCGGATCTATCAGCTGTATCAGCAGAATGATTATGGTGTGCTTGATCCGCTATTGCCGAATGCCCACCTGCTGTTGACGCTGGATCAACTGAAGCAACTGGCGCGGCGTTACGAGAATAAGTTGCGCAAGTCGTTAAAGAATCCTGAGCAAGAGGGACGCCTTAATCATGTTGCTTTGCACAATTGTGTGGCATTAGGGGCGATCGCCGATGCCCTGCGCGACCCTGCCTTGTATGAACGGTCGGTATTGATGCATTCGCCGCAGCCGAACAACCTGCAAATGAAATCCATTTGTGAAAAGTATCTGCGGTATGAACGGCCCGATGCTGCGATGCGTTATCTGAACAAAGCGTGGGAAAGTCGTTTCGAGCATGATCGTCTGGCATTGCTGGATGAAGTCTGTTTGCAAACGGGCGATCGGCGACAGCTCAAAGCGGTTCGCTCGCGGATTTTTCAGAGCGAGCAGAGCTACGCCAGCTTCACGCGGTATTTGGAGGTGTTGGACGAGGATGAGAGAGACAAAGCTCGTGACTCAGCGATCAAACAAGCCGAGCAAGGCGGTAATATCTTGTTCAGTGCCGGCTTGTTGTTGAGCCTAGGCCTGCCTGATCGTGCCCAGACGTTGGTCCTGTCGCGACATCAGGAATTGCCTGAGGTTTTTTACGACAATCTGCTGGGGCTGGCCAAGGCGTTTGAGAAAGCCGATTGTGATCTGGCGGCCACCGCCTGTTACCGCGCATTGTTACTCGATATTCTTACGCAGGCTCGTAGCAAGGCATACGGCCATGGTGCGAGGTATTTCAAAAAGCTGGAGGCACTGGCAGAGCGCATCAAGGTGTATAAACCTTTGCCGGCGCATCACGCCTTCGTGCAGCAACTACAGTCGGATCATGGGCGCAAGAGAAGTTTCTGGGTGCGACTGCAGACATAATGCTCAGAGGTCCAAAGTGCACTGTGCAACAGGTTGGTTCTTACTCTTTTCGATCAGGATTAGCAACATATCCTAAGCATGGTATTGTTCATGGCATTGCCGCTTGGCTAATAACTAAGCTAATGAATTTAACGTGAAAACATGGCTTATTTACAATCGAGTGGGAGTGACTGGAATCACCAGGCAATGTCTGGCACTGGCTAGCATCTACGGCTAGAGAGTTCGTAGGCAGCATGTTCCACTTGTTAGCGGGATGCGCCGCCGCTTTGGAGCTTCTTGGCAGCAATTGACCATTCGATGTCTCTTAATACTTCAATGCCTTCTTTACACCAAGTCATCTATATCTACTTCCAGGACGTTGGCAATAGCCTTGTAGGCATCAATTCGTCCTTCTCGTTTGCCGGTCTCTATCTGTGCGATATACGCCTGTGATAGTCCTGAAGCATCAGCCAAGGCGACCTGGGACATGCCTCGGAACTCACGCCATACCTTCACCGCGTTCACATTGGCCAGCAGTGAATCTGCGATATCAGACGGCACCAGTTCATCCTCACCTGCCGCCAGTGCAGCCTCGGCCTTATCAAAAGCAGCCACATCGTCCAGCATTTCGGCTTTTTCGATTAACGTCCGATAGTCGGCAATTGGCACCACTGCATACTCAGGTATGCCATCGTTCTCAATGATCTGTACGCTCATTTGTAGATACCTCCGCGAGGACCAACATCCAACACAATAACTGTTACCTGCTCGCCTTCAACCTTGTAAACGCCTCGATACCCGCCAATCCGCAGCCGGTAACCTTCGCGACCAGCCAGTTTTTTTACATCCCATTGGCCGCGGCTATCAGCGATTTCCTGAAATGCAGTACGGAACTGGTCAGCTAAGTTCGCGGGCATTTTCCGGAGTCCCTTAATCGCTTTCCTGCTGTACTGCACTGTGCTCATGGGTAATATATAGCAAAATGCTATAATTATGTCAATAAAAGTTATTGCTAAAAACTAGCTACAGTGTCTTGCAGCGCGGCAAAATTCTAATCTTCTCTTTCCGGACATAGCTATTTTTCAGTAATTTCTGAACATGGTATTTTTCATGGTATCCACTCTATACATAGAAAATAAGTTATTGTATTTACTAAATTTTAAAGGCCTATTAACGAATAAGGTTAGATCGTGCGTAGCCACGATCTGAACCGTTTGTTGGACGGGCGTAAGCGTCTAACCATCCCACCTAGCAGAGCCGCTCAAGCCTGAGGCATCCTCTCCTTCGTTGACTACGAGAGAAGTGGACCCCAATTTTAGGACACTGGATTAAGTGGATATTCGCCCCTAAAGTAGCGATATAAGGGGCAGAATATCATGAGCAAAATACGTCGTAACCACGCCCCGCAATTCAAGGCCAAGGTGGTCATCGAGGCTTTGGCCGGGGAAAAAACGATCCACGAGATCGCAGCCAAACACCAAGTCCATCCCAATCAGGTCACGCAATGGCGTAGGCAGTTGATCGACCAGGCCGCGACCCTCTTTGGCAAGGGCGCCCCAGGGGCCGAGCCCACAGGGGACCGGGATGTACTGCTCGCGAAGATCGGACAGCTGACAGTCGTGACCTTGCAACACTTTAATGGACACCTAGTTAACAGGAAACCATCTCACACCATTCTCTCGAACTCGGTCGGCGACATATAACCGATGGTGGAATGTCTCCGTTGACGGTTATAGAATGCTTCGA
>Ga0307375_10001189_pt1 | contig 29058 bp, 34 predicted proteins | sample TR1MG_FD_202531 | JGI IMG/M metagenome (GOLD analysis project Ga0307375, IMG submission 202531) | Soil microbial communities from Risofladan, Vaasa, Finland - TR-1 | ecosystem: Environmental > Terrestrial > Soil > Coastal area > Acid sulfate soil | place: Finland: Risofladan, Vaasa | collected...
TGCAACATCGGGTATTCCTGGTGATTGTGAATTTCCTGCACTACTTTTTAATCTTTTAGCAGATTTAGAAACCTCAGTATAATTTTTAATTGAACTGATTTTACTTTTAGAAGTGTCATATCCTTGATTTAAATCTGTAACTGGCATGTTATTTCATTTTGTACGATTCTTCATCGTTAGAAACATCTTTGTCAATCAAATTTTGAATTAAGTCATCATCCAAATCAGCAAGTGAAAACGATTCAGTATTATTGTTTGATTTTTCCCAAATACCTGATTGTAACTTTGAAAGACTGATTTTCTTCTCAACACAGTCATTAACGATTTTTTGTTGTTTTTCAATAACAGGTCCAATAGTCATCATGTCATTAGGGTCTTTTAACATTGAAAGCATTTTATTTTGAATCCTAATTGCGGTTTGTCTTTGTTCTACAAGTTCATTATAGATTTCTTGCATTAAAGATAATATTGAATCTTTGGTGAAATTAATTTCTTTACGTTGTGGTCTTGGCATAACTATAAATACTTTTTAATCTGTTTTCATTTTTGATTGAATCAAAATATATAATTTTTTAAATCTTTTGATTGAACTTCTAATTTCTTTTGTACTAAGATTTGTCATTTCCCTTAATGATAATAAAATAACATTTTTGTTAAATTTGTTATTATCTGTACCTGAAAAGATAGATTCATAATTATCAAATAAATCTATTAAAGCGTACCCTAACTTTCTTTCATTATCATTTAAATTTTCGGTTTCAATAAACTCTCGTAACTCACTTAAGTATGTTAAAATAATTGCGGTAGTATCAATTTCCTCTTCGTCAATTCGATATATCATATCAGGTCTTTCTTCAATACTTTGAGACATGTCCTCATAAGATACTTTTCTGTTAGTTTCTTTTTGGTCTTTAATGATTTGACCCATTAAATAATTTTTACAAATTGTACCAAAATACGAATACGCCTTTTTTTCTTTTGAAGGTTTAAACTTATCAACCTTAGTCATTAAGAATGAATGAGTATCACAATGGATTTCATTAAAATCCATATCTTTTCGATATAATTTATATCTCCTTATGATTGATGAAATCATCTTATCGAGAGGTCCTCTCAAGTATTCGTTATATATTTTGTTTTTTTCTTCCGAAGTTTCCGCTAATAAAAAACTCCTAACTGCGGTTTCTTCCCTAACATCAAAATAATTTACATTTACCGTTTTTCTACCTCTTTTTTTAGATAAAACATCTTCTGTTGTTGCAGATAGAGTTTCTAACATTATGCATTTTCAGATTGATATTTTATATTTCTATCATCAACAAAGAAATATTCTTTTTTTGCTGTTTGAATCCAAAATTTAACTTCATCCTCGGTCATTTTTTCCTCCCCAAATTTATAATTCCAAAAAATAGAACCTTCTCTTAAATTGGTGTGTTTGTACCCAAGTTTTGGAACTGTCATTATAGATACCGAATTATACGTTAATCTTAATAAAAATTCATAAATAAAAGTTAATTTAATTGATGGTTTAAATCCACCAAAATCCTCAATAACTGATTTCTTAATAACACAACCTGCGGTTTGGAAATTTTGATAATCTTGTAGGGTTTCATTAGTTAAAAATCCCATTTCTTGACTAAAGTTTGCCGCAAATGTTGCTTCGTTGGTAAACCCTGCGAATGTACCTTTTTCATCCGTTTCAACAACTACAGGTAAAAATACTTGTGTTTGAGGATATGTATCAATATATTTTTTAACATTCTTAAACCAAATAGAAGAATATTCGTCATCAAATTCAAATAATGAAATCCAAGTACCTTTGGCATTACTAATACCGTAATTAACTTGTTCGGAATAATTTGGGTCTTTATCCCATAATATTTTAGTAACGTTTAATGTTCCAAAATCGTAACCATTCAAAAATTCAACTAATGTTTCTTCAGAAGTATGTACGATTAATAATTCTTCAATCTCAACGGATTGTGAATTAATTGATGTTATTGCTTTTTCAAAGTACTCTCCAAAATTTCTCGTCTTTGACGATTTAATTGGTAGTATGACTGATAATGATAATTTAGTATCCATATTATTCTTCGGTTTTAGAAATTTGTTCTTCAAATGAATTTGCTCTTACTGTTAAATAACCACCAAATAGTGTTGTTACATTAGAGTCAAATTCTTGTTTATTCGTATATTTTTCAACAGTTTTTTTCATATTTTCATAAAGTTCAGTTTTGATATTGTCCTCTAACCAATTTTGAATAAAATCAGCAATAAAGTCACACATCAATGTTGGATTGGTAACCCAAACACCATTATCTTCATTCATCCAATCAGGTTGAATGTATGGTACCTTACCAATTACTGGTACTCCTGATGCCATAGATTCTAATGGGAAGGTTCCAAACCCACTTTGTTCGTCCATCCAAACACTAACAAAACAATCACGTAAAGAATTTGCAAATTCTTTTTCTGAAAGACCTCTTAAATCTCTAAATGTAAACCATCTGTATTGTGGGAATTTTAGATAAAAAGTTTTGATAATATTAATTGTATCCGATTGTTCTTTAGTATGAACACCAATGATTGGCATTGCTGGTAAAATTTTTGGAAAAAAATTGTCAGTAATTAAAGGTTTTAAAATATCAAAATCACATTGTCTCATAACTGACTCAATATACTCTTGTTGTTTTTCATTAGTTGTGATACATTTTAAGAATCCATATTGAGACCAACTTTGACCTGGTTGTAATGTTTCAACAATGTGTGAATAATTTTGAGTTAAAACAATTTTACCACAAGGTAAGTTTTTAATTTGTTCCATAATATATCCAAAAACTTCAGGAACCACAATAAAGTCTTCAGGTGAAATTTCTAAATTTTGACCTTCAATTGACTTGTGTGGAATTGACATATATTCTTCGTCCATCCATGCAACTACTCCAGCATAATCATTTTTTTCATGAAGAATTATTGGGTTAAACCCTGAATCCAAAAGAGTTTTTGCCATTTGGTAAATTAATCTAACGGATGCTCTTGCATTCCCTTTAGTGTCCTGTACTAAGAAATAAATTCTTGATTTTTTATCTCTTAAGTTTTGAATTGATAGTTTTACTTTTTCGTTTAACGATGAGTCCATATTAATAGTGATTTATAATTTTTTTATTTAATAAGCTATTGAATGCCATTCTAAATGGTATGCTTGTATTAGTACTTGATTTTAGACCTAATTTTTCATCAACTTCCTCAGTTTCTGTTAAAATGGTGTCCATTAATAATTTAACCATTTCAAATTTTACAATGTTAATTTTAAATTCTGTTGTTCCTGAAAGTTCTTCTTCAGGTTTTTCGTTAGAAATATCTAAATATTCTTCGATTACATCTAAATCGAAATAGTAATTTTCACCTAATACCTTAATCATATAGTTCTGTTATTTTTGTTTTTAAATCTTTTAAGGTTGTTATTGAATGTAACATCTCAATGTTTTTATTGTAAGATGTTTCATACTTTATTATAATTTTACCTTTTGGATAATTTAATAATAGTTTAGGATTTGCAGTAAGTAAAACATCTATTGAGTCCCAAAGTGAATTAATTGTCGATTCACTGTAGAATTTAACAGTTTCAACTAAACATCCAAATTTTGAAATAAAAAATAATGAAGCGGGTTTTGATTTACCCATTTCATCTGAAACAATTAAAATATCATGTTTTTCTCTCATATCTAAATAAAATTCGTTAAAATCCATCATACTTGAAGTTTCCACAGAACCTGAATGACCAAAAATTTCCATGGTATGTTCTTTATATAAAAAATTATATAATTCATCATCATCCTTAAATTTAAGATGTTTTGAAATATCCAAGGTTGTTAAATCTGAAATAACTTCATAATCTGATTTTTCTTCGTCCTCTTTAAACGGATTCTCAAGATACCATTTTTCGTATTCCTGTTGTATTTTTTTTAAAGTGTCTCTCAACACACCATTTAACTCAATTGCAACTCTCATTGTGTATCGTTATCGTATTTTTCCAAAATCTTACTAATTAATGGATTTCTAACTATGTCGTTTTTATCTTTAAATTCAAATGTTGAAATGATTTCTGAATCTCTAAACTTATCAATTGTGTCCCATAACCCACTATGTGTTTTGTTTTTATATCTATCTGATTGTTCAACATCACCTGAAATAAAAAATTTACTATTAAAACCAATTCTTGTTAATAGTAATTTCATTTGACTTGGAGTCGCATTTTGAGCTTCCTCAAAAATCAGAATTGAATTGTCAATGTTCATACCTCTCATAAAAGCCAATGCAAACACTTCAATAACCTCAAGGTCTTTTAATTTTTCTCTTGTTTCTTTTCCAATAATTTTATTTAATAAATAATAAGATGGAAAAATATAAGGGTCTAATTTTTCTTCAACATTACCAGGTAAACTACCTAATTTTTCTTCAGCTTCGACTGCTGGTCTTACGATAATAATTTTCTCATATGGTGTACTTGGGTCTGAAATTAAATCAATTGCTGCTTTCATAGTTATATAACTTTTACCAACACCTGCAGGTCCTGAACAAATACTTACCTCACTAGACATTAAGGTATCATAATAATTTTTTTGGGTTTGTGTTAAAAATTTTTCTTTAGTTTTTCTTTTAATTATTGCACAAACAATTTCTTTTTTTGTTCTCGCATTTCTTTCTTCGGGTGATGGTGTTGGTGATGGTGATTTTCTAGTTGATTTAATTGCCATTATTTTATTTTTTCTCTTTTACTGTTAAGCAGTTCTCGTTGATATATACTTTTACCTTTGTCGGGACTTTCATAAATCCAAATTGTTTCTTTTTTTTTTAATTCTACTTGAGTTGAAACCCACTCGTAAGTTTTTTGAAGACCTATTAACAATGGTTGATTAACTTCCCAACCAACTTTTTCTTTATAAAGTTTGTTGTCGGAATTACGACCTTTAACACCTAACGGACATTTAAATCCATATTTTGAAACAAATTCATCTCCTTCAATGTTTTGAATATTAATGTCTTTACCTGAAATTTGTATTGCCATCGATGCTAATTCATTAATGGTGACCATTTCTTCTGACCCAATATTCACAGGCCCTAAAAAGTCACTTTCCATCAATCTTAAAACCGCTTCCACACACTCATCAACATATAAGAATGAACGAGTTTGTTGACCATTACCCCAAACTTCAATAGTTCCACCATCTTCAGTTTCAGATGCTTTTCTACACATTGCCGCTGGTGATTTTTCTCTACCACCCATCCATGTACCTTGTGGTCCAAAAATATTGTGGAATCTTGCAACTCTAACATCTAAACCATAGTTTCTATTAAATGCTAAGTATAATCTTTCTGAGAATAATTTTTCCCATCCATATTCAGAATCAGGATTTGCTGGGTATGCTGAAGATTCTTCACAGTTAGGGTTTAATGGGTCTAACTGATTATGTTCAGGATACATACATGCGGATGATGAATAGAATACTTTTTTAACTTTTTTATTAACACATTCGTGAGCAACATTAAGATTTATTGTTGCAGAATTGTACATAACATTTGCGTCGTTTTCACCTGTAAAGATATACAACGCACCTCCCATGTCCGCAGCCAATTGATAAACCTCATCAACACCTTCTTCAATCACTAACTTAACCACATTTGGGTCAGTTAAATCACCTAAGATAAACTCGTGACAAATCTCATCATGAGAAAAATACTCATGTTTTTTTATATCACATATTCTTACGTGATTACCTTCTTGTTTTAATCGTTTTGCGAGGTGTCCACCTATGAACCCCCCACCGCCTAAAATTACTACTCTTTTCATTATTTAAAATATTTTTGGTATATGTCAAAATATTCGACAGTTTTATCAGGAAGTAAATCCCTGTAGTTATGTAAATTCTCCAATAAAGGTAATGTACCTCTATATCCGATAACTTCGTTTTCTAAATTTTTTACCAAGTCTTGTGGATTTCTTGCTTGGTAAACTGATGCTTTTGTAAAGATTACTGAATTAGGGAAGTGATGTTGCATCACATATGACCCCCAAATATCATCCATTCTACCTGTATATGGGAATACTGTATAATATTTCAAAACACTTCTATGAATAAATGTGTTTTGTGAATTAAATGGTGTTAATTGTTTTGTTGTAAATGGTTCAAATGGTTTGAATTTTACAATTGGTTTTTTACTTAATCGACAAATCGCATCAATATCGGGGTCCCCATCCCAAAACTCTGCTTGAACCATAGGAATGATTTTTGTTTTACCTTTGTATTCAATATTGTTTTTAACTTGTAAATATTCAATTGGGAATCCTCTATGCCATAAATCTTTATGTTCTGTTGTTGAGATTGCATCAAAATAAGGACAAGATATATTCTCATATTCGTCAACTTCAATTGTTTGACCTAACATAATATTGTCACCCCAACTATCGTATGGGATGTTATCATCATCAACTGTTGCAACAATTTCGGCATCTTGTTGATATGCATAAACAAATCCAATGTTTCGTCTTTGGATGGTTTTCCATCCTATGATTTCCGATAACTCAGGGTATAATTCCATTTGTTTTTCGGGGTGTAGATAAACAAAATTTTTGTAATGTTTTTCTAAATATTCATACATGTGGTGGGGCGTTTTCAAATCACCTACCACAATAAATGTAAAATCTTTTTTATCGGCAATCTCACAAAACTTTAGTGTTGCCTCTGTGGGTGCGTTGATAGTTGTTGTTACTATAAATTTTTTCATATTAATAAACCAAATAAATGTGGTTACCTTCAAAAGTGTTTATGATTGTATAATTAGGATTAATATCTTTAATTAACTCTTCAAATTCTGACAATGTTGGAAAATCTCCTTGACCTAAATCTCTACAGTCATCTATTAAAATTACATGGTCATTACGATTACTTGATTGTTTAATTAATTTTAATTCTTCTTTTAATGGACCCTCTAACATACTATGAGCATCTAATAAAATAAAAAATCTTTCATTTGGTAATTCAGTTAAAACATTTCCTAAAACTTCACGAGAATCACCAAACAAGAAAGTTAAATTTTCATGTGTTTTTTTAATGTCTTCATAAATTTGTTTATAACTTTTTCCATCATAAGGATTTTTATCGGGAAATAATTCAATTGTAAACGCAACATTAAAATGTTCTGCTAAAAATTTTGAAGTTCTTGCATCGTGAGTTCCAGTCTCAACTGCAAAGTTTATGTCTTGTAAATTAGGGATTTTATCTTGGTATTGATATAATATACCTAAAAACAAATTTGGGAGTGGCATGGACTCTTGATGAATCCTTGACATGTCATCCCATCTTGGGTCTCCTGTGTAGTCTAAATTTAGTTTCATATTAATTATTTTTTATAATACATTTTAATACTTGGTCACCGTAATCGGCAACCAAATCAAAGGCTTTTTGGATATCTTCAAAATTAAATTCGTGTGAGATTATTTTTTCAATATTATTATCACCAGTGTAATGTTTAACACAATCATCTAATGTTTGATTTGACCTTCTAACATTTTTAATGGTTAACTCTTTGCTTCTCATTCTATGTGGATTATAGTTTACAAAATCTGCTTCAGGAATACCAATTAAGGCAACTTTACCATTAACAGATGAAACATTAATACAACCATCAATTGATTCTGCAGTTCCTCCAGTATCAATTGCCATTGTTGTTCCCATACCATGGGTTAATTCTTTAATTTTTTTGTTATAATCATCCGCTAATAAAAATGATTCTGATGCCCCAAATTCTTTTGCAAATTTAACTCGATAAGGTAGTTTATCCACCATAAAAATATCTTTAACACCTGCCTTTTCTAAAATAGAATACATGCAAAGTCCTATTGGACCGGCTCCAAATATTGTTGCAGATTCAGTGAATTTAGGTTCTATTAGATTTGCGGTGTGAAGACATACCCCTAACGGTTCTAACAAACTTGCCAAGTTATATGACATATTATCAGGTATTTTAACAAGTTGTAATTCTTCAACTATTACATAATCAGCAAATGCACCTTGTGCGTTTGCTCCCATGAACGTTCCTTTTTCACAAAGATTATGTTTACCTTTCATTGACCAATATGATGTTACACATGGCATACCAGGTTCTACTGCAACTCTGTCTCCTTCTTTAAATTTTTCTGACCCGTTTGAATCAACAATAATACCTGAGGGTTCGTGACCCATATACATAGGTAAAGGGTTTTTAAATGAACCCAATCCACCTTCTTTAAAATAATGCATATCGGAACCACAAATTCCGACAGATTTCATTGCAACTAATATTTGACCTTTTTGAAGTTTTGGAATTTCTTCTTCAAAAATTTCAATTTTTCTAATTTGTGTTAGTTTTGCTACTTTGTTCTTCATAATCAATTAATGCTTTTTTTAATACATCACAAATGTAATCCACCTCTGTAATCGTTAATTCGGGGTATAATGGAGGACAGATATGATGATTACAATAGTAATCAGTATTTGGTAAATTTACATAGGAAAATTGTTCTTTATATAATGGTTGTAAATGAACAGGTATTTTATATACCTCACCCGTTAATGATACACCATTTTTCTTACAATATGTTTTTAACCAAGAACTATCAATTGGAGTTGTGATAATTGCCTTATAATAAGAACAAACTCCTTCACCCTTTTGTTTAATAACATTATATTTTGTCGATTTTAAATTAGTACAATATCTCTCCAATAAGAATGACCTTTTATTTATTCTTGATTCTACTCTATCACATTCAATACTACCTAACAAACCTGTAAATTCATTAATCTTAAAGTTATTACCTTCGGGGTTCACAATAATCCCTGCATCATTAATGTCCCTACCAAAATTTTTAAGAGATTTCATTTTTTCATAATATTTTTTATTGTTTGTTGTGACAATTCCGCCTTCACCAGTTGTCATTACTTTAGTCGGAAAAAAAGAAAAACAACCGATGTCTCCAATTGTTCCTGCCCTATATTTTCCACGATAAGATAGATGTGCGTGAGCAGCATCTTCAATTAAAGGAACATTCATCTTTTTACATAATTCAACAATTTTAGAAATCTTATGTGAAATTATACCCCCAATGTGAACGATAATTACTGCTCCAACATCGGAAGTTAATTTTGATTCCAAATCTTTTGGACATAACGAAAAAGATTCGTTTTCCATATCAACCAATTCAACAACACCCCCTGAATTGGTTACCGCAACACTGGTTGCGAAAAAAGTATTTGACGGTATTAATACTTTTTTTCCATTAACATTAATCGCCTTTAAAGCCAATTCAATTGCAGTGGTACCGTTAGAACATGACATTGTATATTTGGACTTGACTAAGTTACCAAACTTAGTTTCAAACTCAGTAACATATTTAGATTCTCCTAATGGTCGGTCTGATGACAATATGTCCCAAGAACCCCTAATGAATTTTAATTTTGATTTAAAATCAAATTTTAATTTAAAGATTGGAATTTTCATGATTTATAATATTTTTTAATTTTTGATGGTACTCCCGCAACCATAACATTAGATGGTACATCTTCAATTACGACTGAACCAGCGGCAACTGTTGAATTCTGTCCTATTTTGATGTTGGGGATTATAGTTGAGCTCGCACTAATAAAAGAGGACTCACCAATTTTAACATAACCACAAAGAGTTACATTTGGAGATATTTGTGAAAAACTATCAACATAACAATCATGTTCAACAATTGAACCTGTATTGATGATTGTGCAATCTCCAATATATGCGTCAACATGAATTACAGAATTTGGACAAATTAAATTACCGTTACCAATTTTTTTTGTAGATATAATTGCCGATGGATGTATACAATTTATTGGTTCTTTTTTGGTATGATTTTTAATTAAAGTGTAATGTTCTTTTCTCATTTCATTATCACCTGTTGCAATAAAATATTCCACATTAGGTAAAATTAAATGTTCTAAAGATTTTTCAATTGTTGAGTATAGTATATTATGTGTGATGTCTTTACAATAACAATCAACGTAATATATAACATGGTGTGGGTGAGTTTGGTTGAATATGTTCGTTGCAATTTTAGCTCCGGCAGAACCTCCAACTATAATAATTGATTTTGGTTCACTCATATAATTTCAATTGGTAAATCTTCGTTAAACATTCCCCAATTATCGGAATTTTCTGTGTTTGTAAAATTTTCTATAATTGATTTTTGGTCTGACATAGGAGCAAGTTCTTCGTCTTCATCTCTTTCACTTGATTTACCATGATTTAAATGAAAAATATAATGTTCAGGAAGACTTTTAATTTGTGAATGAAAAGACGCTTTTTTCATTACATTTGTGTCAATGCCACAACCAAATAAAATAGATTCTTCAAACCCTCTCATTTTTTCCCAAACATCTTTATGTCCTATTTGGTAATCCCCGCAACAAAGTATTAAAGACCAAACGTCACTTGTACTTTCTATTTTTGGTTTTTGTTGGTATGAATCTTTGTTGTTCCAAATAGAATCATACATTTTATTAAATGAATTAAACCCCAAATGAAAATTTTCATCAATGTCTCTTCTTGGTACGGTATAAAAAACGTCATTAGTTAAAAAACTTTCATCCAAAGGTGTTGAAATAATATCTATATTGGTGGATACAATAAACTCATTTTCCGCTCTTCTAATACCTATGTTTCGACCAATAGATTCAATCATACTATACTTGGAAATATGAGGATATTTTTCTTTTAAAAATTGTTTTGGTACTTGAATACTTTTTAATTTTTTATGATGTGGTAAATTGTGTTTAATGTTATTAATAATACTATTCCCGTCTTTGGTTTTCCAATCAACAAAAATAACTTCATCATGGTGTTCAATTAATGATGTTAAACACATTGTTGCTCTATGATGTAAGTTACCACCATAGTTATCATTTTTTGACGTTAGTATTGCGGTTTTTTTCATTTAATTTTTTTTGTATAGTCTATCACAAAACATTTTTCCAGTCACACTGCTTCTATGTACTGTACTATCTTTATAGTGTTGAAAACCCATCTCGGTCAAATAACTGTTAACTGCATGGTCTGAGTCCGAATTTAAATCCGAAACCTCAATAATAACGTATGTAAATTTTTTTATATCATTACCAATACCTTCAAGAACTTGTAATTCTGCGCCTTCGGTGTCAATATTCAATAAATCATAATTATTAAAATCTAAATTTTCCCTATCAAATAATGTTTTAATTGTTATTGTTTTTGTTTTAATTGGGTCTCCAATTTTTTCAATTAAGGAACTTGAATCCGGATTGTGGGGTGGACAATATAAATCCATTTCCAAATCATCAACATTCCAAGCAGCGTAATTATATATTTTTTGACCAAACCGTTCAATCTCATTTTTAAACATTTCATAAGACTTTGGGTTTGCCTCTAAAAATACAGAATTATTACCACAAACATGTGAATATTGTTTTGCTTCCCATGCATCCCAAGCTCCAATATGTAAAACACCTTTAGGTTCCCAATTTAAATTGTAAAATAAACCTTTATTGTTTCCAAAATTTTCAGACCCTACAGGATTGGGGTCTTTGTCCCAAAACGCACCAAATAAACTCATGTTATTTTCTTTTTAATATTATTTCTTCAGTTGCGTGACCAACGTTAGTAATTTTAATTATTTCCCAATCAGTAGCATTTTCACGTATCCATTTTTCACTTATAAAAACAACTCTTATTATTTCTTTACCGTGCCAATTATCAAAATTTGCTTGTCTATTTCCATCGTGTTTGTGAGTACCGTCATCATTTAACATTCCATCGTACATTACAAAAATACACCCTGGATTTGCAACTTCCGCCAAATTTTTAAAAACATCTGATTTAAATTCTAAAGGAATATGAGGAAGTACCGCATTGGTAAACATGAAATCAAATTTAATTGGGAATTTGTCTACAAAACTTTCAGTTAAATCTGATTGAATAAATTTTAAATTATCTTTTTCGTATTGTTTTGCATAATCAATTCTATTGTTTGACAAATCAATTCCATAAGTTTTTTCAAAAGTTTCGCTTAAAACTCTTGTAAAATATCCTTGAGCACAACCAACATCCAAACAATTTTTATTAATATTTTTATCTATTAAATTTTCAATTTTTGGAATTAAATTTGATTTCATCCAATTGACATCTCTTTCAGGATATCCAGTTTCAGAACCAGGAGTTCCTGCGGGATTAATCAGACTTTCGTCTTCAAAATAATTTTTTAGTGATTCTTTAATGTTATGTATCATATTATTAGTTTTTTATATAATTTAAATTTTTATCAAACATGTGTTCTACTTGGTGAAAACTTGGTGGATTATGACGTGAGTATACAGTAACGTTTGTTAGACCAAGTTTTGTTATGATATATAATATCGAAGTTTCTACAGTATAGATGTGTTTTGCTTTAAGAAGTAATCCTATCCAATCAAATAAATTATCCCATCCAAGATATTCCATCTCAATAGCATTTTCAAATTGTCCCATATGAGGACATGGTTTTGAATCTGGTGGTGAACCAAATGTTCTATTTACTAAAACAAACTCTTTTTCTTGAGCATTATAATGATTGATTAATTTCTCTTCTCTTTCCAAATTACGTTCAAATGAAAAATAATTCAACCAATCCGAATAATTCATACCTAACATTTCATATTTTGCGTGCATAACAGATATGTTTGGATGATGTCTATCAAAATGTTGAATTGGTAGATATAATAAATTTTCAGATATTTGGGTGGGTTTACTATACCCTTCATAATATATGTTTTTGTGTGGAAAATTGGTATTTTCGTTAACAAATGTTAGACCATCAATTTTAATGTAATCTTTAATAAACTCAAATTGTTCAATTACTGGCCATAAAACTTCATACCCTTGGGAAATAAAATGGTTTACAATTTTTTGAGTAAAAAAGATATCTCCAATACCTGCTGGTTGTCGTATCAAACAAATTTTAGACATAATTAACTAAATAGTTTTCAAAAATCCAATCATCAAGAACACTGTATTTTTGTACTCTTTCATAATTATCTTTTATTGCTTCCATTTTTGAATTATATAATTCTTCCGTAAGAGTTGTAATATCAAACTCTCCCTCAAAAAATATAATACCATCAGGATTAAAGTAATCTACAACTTTCTTTGTTCCCATGTAAATTGGAATAGTTCCTGTTGCAAAACAATCTAATATTTTTTCAGTAAAATACGTGTTATACGTGTCATTTTCAACACAGAAAGAGAAACGATAATCCTTCAATCCAATTTCTTTGTTTGGGATTTCTTGTATACCCCTTCCATACACATCAATTTTATCTTGATTTGCCATAGCAAAATCATGTCTAATTTCATGTTGTTTAGTCCATCGTTTGTTTGACGTAATCATCGATGCCATTTTTGTTTTTGGATGAATTCCAAATTCTTTAATATAACTACCATATGCTGGAGTCCATTTAAACTTAGAATTTAATGATAATAATTCATCATTATGAGTCCAAATCTGTTCAAAAGTGTTTAGGACATCATCTAAATTAGATTTAATATTATCTACAGCACCACCATCAAATTTCTTTGATTCTAATACCCATAAAAATTTTTTCCTATTTCCACCATCTACTTTATGGTCTTCAATTCCTTTAAATAAATCATTATCTAAATAAACCGAAATTGGATTATCGTAACTATTAAAACACCATTCAACATGAACTGGTGGTTTGTTTGCTGTTGACCCTTTGTCATGAGCAAAATTTCTTGATAACATGTTTAACTTAACCATCCGTCTTCATATTTTACATCTAATACAATCCAATTTGACTCGTATATATCTTTATAATTTTGATGTCCTCTTGGTCCAAACCAAATTGAAGGAACTACTATTTTTTTATTTGGGTTTGTATTTAAAAAAGTTGCCCACCATGAAAAAGTAGAATTAACCATTATGTGATTCTTACATAACGACATTAACCACATTTCTTTATAATCTTCATCGTCCACATAAGTTACATTTTCAAATTTAAGATTTTCTTTAACCCAATTTTTATCATCGCTAAATACAAATACGTGAGTATATTCCCCAATTTCATTCAACGCTCTTTCAATATATTTTTCATTTGCAATTGGGTGAATGTCAGGATTCATAAAACAATCACCTCTACGAATGTGAATTGATAAAGTATTTTCTTGTTTTAGTTCAGGATATTTTTCATACATTTCAGTTATGAATTCCTCAGTTGGGGAAAAAGTTTTTTTAATTTCTTCATCAAATCCTAAAAAGTTTTTACTACTTTGAAAGTACCCATCAAATACGGTATTATGGTCTTTTGGGAAAACATCAATATATTCCCAAGGACCTTCTACAACTTTTTCAAACCCCTCAATACTATCCACAAATTTTAAGTTTCTAAAAACATTGTTGACATAATTAGAGGCTTGTCTACCTTGCATCGGTGTCCATGACTGAGGAACAAAAACAACTTCTCTGTCGTATTTCATACCTTGTGCCAATGCGTGAGCAGCTTGAAATATTTGATTTCCCAAACCACCCATTAAATTACACGAGATTAAATTATTCATTTAATTAATTTATTTAATTTTTGTTTATTTCTTATGATATTTGCACATCTTGATTGTTCTGTTAATCCACCTCCACTTGCACTTCCATCTTTATGGTCATTGTATGGTGAATTTCCGTTATAAACATATAATATTTTTGGATTAAATACATAGTGTTCTTCACCTGATAATTCTAAAAGTGGCATGGTATATGCAACATCTGCCGCAGATTTAAAATAGGTACCATCTTCATCTTTAAAATAATCTTTGGGTATTGATTTCCACAGAAATGATTTCCATGTTCTTAAATGTGAAAATGTAAAAACACTTGACCTAATATTATTAGCATCAACTTTTGATGAAAACCCACTCAAACCATTAGAGTACATAAAAGAACCATTTGTCAACCAAGTATTCTTATTGTTATACATTTTACGAATATCACCAATAACTTCGTTACCCAATAAAAAATCATCACCATCTAATTCAACAATAATATCGTCATCATTGAATGTTGAGATTAATTCATCTAAGTTTTTAAGTTTAAATTTTTTTTCAGTATTCACTATCAACTTAAATCTATCATCATCCAAAATTAGTGATTTAATAATAGAAACTGACTTATCATTTGACATATCATCTATTAAATATACCTCAAAATCTTTATCAATTTGATTTTTTAATGTTTTGAGGCAATTTGTTATATACTGTTCTGCATTCCAAAAACAACTAACAACTTTAATCATTACTGTAAATTTATTTTATAACCTTCAGGATTAGTACCAACTTTAAAGAATTTTAATCTGCCATTGTAAGATTCACTTAAAGAGTTCAATTGTTTTGAAACAGAGTCAATTTCAACCACATTTAATGTATAACCTTCATCAAGTAGGTCAATACATAATTGGAATTGTTGAGATTCCTCAGTAATATCAGTACCCTTTTTGTATGTAATATAATTCATTACAAACGGAACGGTTTTGTCAGGATTTTTTCCAATATAATATTCTTTTAAGAAATTAGCGTGTTCTTTATTAAAATTATCTACTGTTAATGGTAAATTAAGTTCCATTCCAAGATTTTTGGCATAATGACCTAACGCTCGATTATCTCTTGGTAAACATGGACCACCAAATCCAAATCCATAATTCATATATTTTTTACCAACTCTAGTGTCTCCACCAATAGCTGATAATACCATACCAATTTCATTTTCTAATCCTGATTTAATCATAATATCACCCATCATATTGGCGTAACTTATTTTTGTCGTTAAAAAACAATTAATACCTATTTTAGTTAATTCAGCGGCCTTAGGAGACATTACATAAGCATTAACATCCGTGGTTTGGATTTTCTTATAAATGTCAATTAAATTATTACCTAATTCAGTATATTCTGTACCAATCAAAACAATGTCAGATTGTTCTAAACCTTTGACAATTTCACCTTGAGCAATAAACTCAGGATTGTATGCAACTTGTATATTAAACATGTTTAATCTTTGTTGTACCTGTTCTGTATCACCAGGGTTAGTAGTACAACCAATAATTACTTTTTTATTATATAAAGGTATTTCTTGACTGTTAGCACTATAAAAATCAGACACAACATCAAAAACTTTTGTTGTGTCATAGTTACCTTCTAAAGTCGACGGTGTGGCAACAAAAATAAAAATAATGTCAGAATTTTTAATAACCTCAAGATTATTTGTTGTTGCACTAAATTTAGTCGAATCTAATAACATTGATTGTATCAATGGCTCGTTAATTAAACAAATTTTTTGATTTAAATTAAAGACATAATCTTCTCTAACGTCAGATACGTTTACTTCGTATCCGTTTTTTTCACATAATAGAGCAAAGGTTAATCCTAATCTACCCGCTCCAATAATTCCTATTTTCATATAATTTCGTTTTCTTTTAAATCAAAGATTGGTATTGGTACCATCTTGTGATTATTTTTACCATTTAAATGTTGATATATTTCTAATATAGAAAATTCTTTTTTAGTGTAAACTTGTTTTTTAGTTCCGTATTCCATTACCCATTCTAATTCTTCGTAAGTTGCACCTATTTGTGATTCATCATTTCTATCATCGTCCCATAATCCATCGGTTGGGGTTGCATTAATTATCTCTTGTGGAATATCCAAATAACGACCAAGTTCTCGAACCTCTGTTTTATATAGGTCGGCAATTGGTGATATATCAACACCCCCATCACCATATTTAGTATAAAACCCAACACCAAAATCCTCAACTTTATTTCCTGTCCCAACAACAATTCCATTATTACTGGCGGCGATTTGGTATAATGTAACCATTCTTAATCTTGATTTAGTGTTTGCAAATCCTAAATCAGATGAAAAATCTGAAACCATTAATTGGTTAAATGAGTTATAAATAAGACTTAAATCAATCGAATTAGTTTTAACATCATATTGTTTTAAGTACTCTAATTGTGTATTCGACAATTCAGTATTATTTACTGTGGAGTTAATTGGCATCCCAACAGCTATTGTTGGGATTCCTGTTTTGGCACATAATGTAGAAACTACCGCAGAGTCAATACCTCCTGAAACCCCAACAACTAATGTTTTAATATTATTTTGGTTAACGTAATCAATAATCCATTTTTGAATTTGTGAGGATAAAGTTTGATAATCTATAATTCTATTCATTCTGATAAAATTTTAATATATTCTTCTTTTATTTGTTGTGCAACATTCATTGTATAATATTTTTCAATATCTGTTGGCGGTTCATGTTTTTCTTTTGATAAAATAAATCCACCACTATCCACTTTATAAATCCAACTTGGTTTATTACACATCCAACTTTCAATAGTTGTTCTACCTAATTGGATTCCTGCAGTTTCATAAGATTTTAAAATAAAATCTTCAATCTTCCAAGTTGACGGGAAATGTTTAACGTGTTTCTCAAATAAAACATTTTCCAAATAGTTTCCGTTGTTTTCACCAACTAACCATAATTCTTTTCCAATCTCCCTTGTATATTCCATTAAATCTAAGATTGCTTCTTTTCTTAAATAATCTATAGTACCAACAAATAGAACATAACCTTCATCAGATACGTCTTTAGATTTAAATTTTTCATTATCAACAGGGTTATAAATAACCTCAATTAATTCTTCAGGTATTTCAAAATTATTAACCATATGATTTTTTATTTCAGGACGAATTGCGATGTATTTTTTAATTGTATCATTTTTGACTGGGTCCTCTAATGAAATCACTTCAGAGTGAATTGCACAAATTTTAGGTAATTCAGGGTACATATTTAAGATTCTTTCTGCAACAGGTTTGTGTTGGAAATGAATAATATCATAATCAACCTCAGAAATTCTATATAGAGCGTTCGGAGTTGATGGTTTAAACCCTTCAGGTGTATTTGTTCCCCATTGTCCATCACCAAGTTTAAACCCTGGTGCGTTCTCAAACGACACACATTTAATACCAAGTTTTTTTGCCATGTCAGTTACAGGTCCACCAATTTGTGAAAGAACCGTAACACTACAATTTAATTTGATTAAACTTTTGGCTAACTCAAAAACATATAATTCAGAACCCGTAAAGTTTCTAAAGGAGATACAAGATAATAAAACTTTTAATCGTTTATTAACATCAAATGGAATTTTTGATGGTAAGTTCTCCCCATATTTTTTAACAAAAAATTCTCTGTTATCTTCCCATTGTTGATTGGTCTGACCAATTGACTTGTGAGTAATTCTAACATTTGTGATAACACCAACCTTAACATCTTCAATGTAGTTTCTATAACAAAATGCAATATCATAAAAATGGAATCCTTCAAAATCTTCATCAAATGTATGTTTAATTCTTGATTTACTCAACGCAATAAACACACCATCAACAATAACAGTTTCTTTAATTGATTTACCTAAATCATCAGAATATTTCGATGTCCATTTTTTTCCTTCACTCTCATGGTTAACAATACCAACCATGGTGTTTCTTGAATCCCACCATCTACCAGTTTCTGGCATACTGGTAGTACCCGCAACACCTAAAATACCGTAATCAGTTTTTTCAAAATGAGTTTTGATTTTGTGGAACCAACTTGATGTATCAAAGTAAATGTCATCATGACAAAGAACTACTATGTCAGTTTTTGATTCCTCAAGAATTTCATTATAAACTTGGGAAAGGGATTTCTCCCCGTTATTGATTTTTTCAATTACCTCAATTTTTTTAAATCCAGAACTTTTTTTTAAGTACTCGATAAATTTGGGGTTATGTTCTCTTGTTGAATATCCTACTGTAATCATTATTTAAAGTTTAAATTCCTGTACTACCAAATCCGTTGTTACCTCTATCTTTTTCATTAAGTGTGTCAACTTTTTCAAATCTTACATATTTCCCATTTATTACTGGACATAGTACCGCTTGAGCAACTTTCATACCTTTAGGTATCATCACTGTGTAATTATTTGTGTTAAACACAATTACTTGTATTTCACCTGTATATCCTTGGTCAACAGTCCCTGGTGTGTTAAGAACTGTTAATCCTTGTTTAATTGCTAAACCACTCTTGGGTCTAACTTGAATTTCATATCCTTCTTGGAAAGAAACTTTAATACCTGTTGGAACTAAAATTCTACCAAACGGACCAATTGTTAAATCTTGTGTTGAGTGTAGGTCAAATCCTGAATCTGACGGATATACGTATTTTGGAAAAACAGCATCTTCATGAACCAATTCAACATCAACAATTTTTGTTTTAGCGTTCAAATTAATTTGTTCATCTAAATCTTCAAAATCAAGACCTAAAAGGTCTTCAAGTTCTTTTTGATATTCATCGTCAGGTTCAATACCTGATTCTAATTTAATCTTATCAAATTGTTTTAAAATTTCTTCGTACACTTTTGGGTCGTAACCAAACTGATTCATATTATCCATTATTTTAAATCTATTAATTTTTTTATTACATCAATTAACACAGACACATCTTTTTCACAATATTTTACAATACCTTCAATATCTTTTTTAACCCAAAACGCTTCGTGTACTTTATTACCTGTTATTTCCATTGTTTTAGATGACTCAACACCTAAACAAACACACATAAGTTCAAGGGATGCGATAGAACCATATCCACCGTATTGCCATACTTCTTTTGTGTCTAACGCTTTAATTTCCCATGGCTTAGTGTCGTGACCTGGTAATATCTTTGGTGGCATAATCCCGTTCATAATCATTCGTTTTGCCAACATAGGAATATCAAAACCTTTAACGTTATGTCCACACAAGAAAAATCCAAGTTCCCCAACCCGATATAAAAGTTTTTGAACCTCTAATAACATTTTCTTTTCATCAAGGTTACTAAATGATTGCATTTTAACTTCACCACTTTCTGTGACAAATGCAACACTAACACAGGCGATTCTTGCAAATTCAGGAACCAATGCCGAACGATTAACAAACATTTGTCCAACACCATTTGCTCCGTCTTCAGGAAATCTTTTTTGGAACCAATCAAAGTAATGTTCAAATTGAAAGGATAGAGCTTCATTGTGTTTAACTAATGAATCCCAATCAGGTTGAACACCTACTGTTTCGATGTCCAAAAATAAAATTTTTGTTAATGGTATGTTTATCATATTATTTAATTAAAGATTTGTAAAATTCTGCTCTATTTTTTGTTACAACATTTAAATCATATGTGTCCTTGACTGTTTCATATAATCTTTCTCCCATATCTTTTACCATGTTAGGGTTGTCAACTAATTTTTTAATGAATTTTGCCCAATCAGAGTGATTTCTATTTTCATCTACCAACATTGCGTTTCCATCAACAAAATTACCATGATTTAAACAATGTTTTAAATCTATTGTATATGGTCCTAAATCAGATGCAATAACAGCTTTTTTATAGAATCCTGCTTCAATTACTTTTAATTGAGATTTCATTCGGTTAAACATTGTATTTTTAATTGGTGCCAAAGATACATCAAATTTTGAATAATTTTTAGCATAAGATGTTACAGGTTGTGTCCACACTCTTACATAGGATTCATCATATTGATTTGGATATGACTCTTGAGTGTATTTTAATAAGTATTTTTTGTAATCTTCCGAAATTAGCGAATGGTTTTGTGTGAATATTTTTTCATATTGAGCCCAAACAGTTTCATGAGGTAATATGTCTCTTTTTTTATGTTCACCTGTTTGTTGGTTGATTTCGGTTACGGAACCTCTAGTGTCAAATCCACACAACACAAATTGTATTTTATCTTTAAGATTTATAATTTTACCAAATGATTGGTCTAACAATTGAATGTCGTGTAAGTGAGATGAACCACCTAACCAACCAATTCTCAATCTATCGGACTCTAATGTTGGTTCTTTAAATTGTGGTTCATTTGGGTTAATTGCATTTGGAAAAACAAAAACATTTTTATGAAACTTTCTAATTTCGTTTGCAAAAATTTCAGTAGTTGTTGTAACATAAGTTGCAACTTTAAGATTTGCAATTATTTTTTCGTTAATCTTGTTGAATTTAATTATGTCATGAATTGGATGTTCTTTACCTGGCATCCAATAGTCATCAATGTCCGCAATTGTAATTATACCTAAAGAATTTAACATTTGGATTAATCCGTGTGCTCTTTCAAAATCAGGACCGATACTTCTATGGAATGATACTATTTGGTATTGCGACCAAAAGTTTATATCATCATATGATGGTTCATAAATAATGTCTACATGAAAATCATCGCCATATAGATTCTGTAAGAATACGTGAGGGTCTACCGACCTAAATTTACCAACTCCTGTTCTATCGGATGGTACTACTAAAACTTTAATTTTTGACATTTTGATTATTATATTTCTTAAAATATAGTAATTATTGTCAAATAAAGAAAGGTGTTATACGACTTTTTTGATTTTTGTTACCTTACCTTCAAATATGTGTTTACCGACTCTAAATGTGAAATTCTCATTAGATTTTTCAGAACTTTCAACCAATAACCCATTTTCTTCCATTGCACCTCTAACAGCTTCATTAATCATTTTTTGAATTAATTTATAGTTAATATTACTTGTAGGTGCTGTTTGTTGTTGGATTGATTGACTTGGCTTTGCAGATTCGGGTACATATCCACCATTATTTTGTTTCATTAATCTTGAAGCCTTCTCAATAAGTTCATTAGAGATTACGGTTGGTTGTTGTTGAGGTTGTCCAATTGGATGTTCCATCATTAACCTTTTAATCTCATCAGGTAATTTAGAATTTTTAATGGCATCTACGGTTGGAACTCCCACAGGTTTTGTATTTTCTCTCGGTACATTAGATAGATAAGGTTGTTGGTGTTGAACATTTGATTCTTGCAAAAATTCTGCAGGAATATTATACTTTGCCGTTGGTATATTAAATGATTCTGGTGAATTCATTTCTTGTAATGATGTTGGAGGTAATCCTCCATTCATAGAATTAGTGTTTTTAATTCCGTCTGCCTTATCCATAATTGCTTTTGATAAAGCTAATTTTTCCATTAAATTGCTCATATTATGTTATATTTTCTTCTTCAGGTTCTATTGGTGTTTCGGGTGTTGGTGGTGTTTCGGGTGTCAATGGTTGTCCTTGTGGAGGCTGTGGTGTTGGTGGGTTATTATCAAACTTTGCATTTATAATAACACTAACCATACTTTTATCTCCATTAAAATTATAACCAGGTTTAGGTTCATTGTAAACCTCACCAGTTGGTTTGTTTGACAGTATTTTGTCTAATCTAAATAATCTCCAACCTGGTAATGGTTGTTCTCCTTTATACCCTGTATGAGAAGCTCCTTCACTATCCCAAGCTCTTAAAACTTTATTACCAGCTTTACTAGTTCCTAAGCACACAGGTTCAATTTCTCGAATACCTCTACCACCTGGTTCATCACCGTCGTAGTAAATGATAACAACTTTCCTTCCTTTAATAGCATCAACAATACTATCTAAAGAAGCGATTTCGCAAATTAATCCTTTAAGAGCTCCTTGTAACTTCATTAAAAGTTAGGGTATGTTTGTGATGAGTTAAATTTATTAATTTTAATGTCATTTTTTCTTTCAACAATATCATCTATTGTTCCAGCATTAACATTATAAACATCTAAAAACGCTCCAGTTCCTCTACCCATAGAGTCACCATCCGCAATCGCATCTTTATTCACAGATGAATATTCGTTACCCACAGCATTAAAATCATTTTTAGGGATTAATTTTGCTCTTTCTTGGTCTGCAATTGCAGTAAGCGCGTTTGGTTCTGTTTGACTTAAATCTACAGTAATTTGACTTGACATAATTTTATATTTTTGATATTAGTTCGTTTATTCTCTTAACACTTTCATTAACTGATGGATTATATTTATCTACCGTTCTTGAATGTTCTTGAGATGTTCTTACATTAGTAAAATCTTTTTTCTCGTGAGGGTCAATAAATTGGTTCATCATTCCTGCATCCATTTTATTTGTTTTTGTGTTTTTAATATAGTCCCTCATTTTTCTTAATTCATCGTTAATCCAATTTTTAATTTCAACACCACCATTTAAAATAAATGAAGGTTCTTTTTGGTTACCTTTAAAATTATCGAAAAAGTTTTTAATTCTTTTCATTTGTTTATATGATATAAATTTCTGTCCCTGTAGTTCTTTATTTCTATTAAACCCTTCAGTATTTTCATCCGCACCTTTAACCATATGAAAAGATTTTTTCATATGTTCCCTTTTGTCGGATGGAAACTCAATTTCTTTATCGTATAAACTTCTATTCACCTTTTTTTATAAGTTTAATTAAATCTTCTTTTGAGTAACCGTTTTTTTCAACATGACCTAAAAGAGTTTTTAAATTTTTTCTAATTAATAAGGGTAATTCATCAATACTTTTTGGAAGTTCTTTTTTACCAATTTCAGAGTTGTCTGAATTTTTTTTACCCATCAAAATATCTTCCACAACTTTAATTGCTTTTTGTTTTTGAATTTCAGATAATGTTGCCCTTGTTATAAAATTCTTGTCTTTATAATAAGGCGATTTTTTATCTTTTTCTCCTGTTGGGTCTTGACCTTTTTGTTTTGTTCTTTCTTTAGCTTCATCAGGTTCCATACCCATTTTCTTAACTAAATATTTGAAAGTTTCTTCACCATCCATATTTTCAGTTTCTTCGTAACCGAATGCTCCTGACATATCAACTTCTTCAATTTCTTCAACTGATTCACCATAATACGTTCTATAACCACGAGAAATAGGGTCGTTTGTGATACGAGCGGCAGCAACCGTTTGGTCCATAGTTTTTTTAGGGTGAAGTTTTGGGTCAAGAATTGGAATTTTAGAATTGGATAATGCTCCATCTAAATTAACTAATTCTTCCAAATCTTTTTTAAGACCTTTGGTTGTCTTAATTTTTTTTTCTTTGGCAATTTTTTTAAGATGGTTTTTAACTTTCCCACCTTTACTTTTTTCAAAGTGAATTACCTCATCTTTTTTACGCGCTTCATTTAAATTTCCCTCAACAGAGTAATATAGGGAGTATTTATCCCCTTTATCTCTCAATAAAAAATAGTATGGTGACGAATAAAATTCTTGGTCTATAGTAATCATCTCTTCTTTTTAATCTATAAATACTAACACATCAGGTATTTATCATTAGTATATGTCATATCAAAATTTAAATCAGTATAATTTTCGTAAATTTAGACTATTACCCGTCAACGAAATCACCGACATTTGTTTAGCGTCGGATGAAAGAGATTATGACCAAGAAGTCGTTTTTTCTCCTTTATTGATTGGTGAGAACGATGGAAATAGAATGCCATTTAAATTTGATTTTAATAGTTCAGGGACAACTTTATGTCAAACATCTGCTTGTTCTTTTGATTATCAAACCATTGTATCTGAAAATTATTGGAACCCCAAAGATGTTGACCCCAACTTTTGTCCAATCACTACAGAGTTATGTGATGTTGGTTTAACGGGTATTGACAACGGACTTGTTCAAAAAATGTCGGGAGAAACAATAGAAATTACGACAGGATTATATTCAGGTGCAACAGATAAGTTTAGTAGATACAAATATGACAGGAGAATGAAACTTCATCCTATCACGGGTTTTACCACAACTGAAAATAGATTATGGAATGATAATTCATATACTTATGATTTATCTTATAAAAATGTTGGTGGGGATATTGGGTATGTTGCAGACTTAAAAGGTGGGTTCTTCCAAGGATTCTATAAGATGGCAGGGTACGACTACCAAGTTTTTCCTGAAAGACCTAATTTGGGTTGGACCGCAGAATTTATGTTAAAGTATAGATGGACTGGTGATACATCAGGAGGTCTTAATAATAGATACCCCGACAATAAGGGAACATTCTTTTATATGGGGGCAAGAGCCGAGAACAAGTTTTACCATTATGCTGATGGTAGTCCTTCTCAAGATACGGGTTATACAAGGGTTACTTCAGGGTTAACTTGTATGCACACTTGTGGTTGTGCTAGTAGTGCGAACACATCATCGGAATGTCTTCAAGTTTATCAACCATCAGGAGGAACCATAACACATTGTTCTTGTGGTTGTGCTTGTGATTGTACGACAACAGCTCAGTATCCTGAAAAAGACCCATTATATGATGGGGTTTCAAATGCATTATCATTAAGATTGAGTGGGGACACGGGTAGTCCAAGATTATGTGTTAAGACATATAGAATAACTGGAGGTTGTGAGAGTACGGGAACTTGTTTAACGGGTCTTACTTATGTCACAGGAACTTCATTAACTGAATGGTGTTCGACAAGAGGTATCTTTGATGATTGTTCAGGAACGACATATCAAAATGTAGAACATTGGGTTCAGATTGATGCGGTGTTCCAAAGATATGAATGGTTAGATACTTGTGATTTATATGATAAGGGTGGACTCGGTCTGCTTGTTAAGGATGTATATTTTGCAACAATTGAAGGAAGAAGTGTTAGTTTAATTGAACCGCCAGTAACTCGTGAACAACCATATAATCCACCATCAACAGAAGTTGTAACCTTTAATGATATGTGGACCGAAGAACAAATCTATCGATTGGGGACACTTAAGTTTTATGTGAATGGAAAATTATTCATGGTGACAGAAAACTTTGAAGAAATTATTCCAAGATTATTAAATGTTGAAAAAGAAAAACAAATTGGTGTTGGATATAACATTTCAATTGGTGGGGGAACTCAAGGACTTCACGATAACTTAACATTTTCGGGTGGGTGTCCTGCAACAATAGAGGAAATTGTATATCAACAAGACCCCGAAAGTTTAACCACTTATGACTTGGACCATACAATTTATTCAGGGTTAACAACTCACATTAAATTGGAAGAATATTTTGGTGGTAGTATGGTTGGGGATGTCAGTGCATTTAGAATGTATACTGAACCATTAAATGCTTCTCAAATAAAACACAACTTTAGAATATTAAAATTTAAATATAATTTATTAGACCCTGATTGTTTAAATTGTAGAATTGCAATACCAGGAAACGATTTAACATATATTGTTATTCCTGACAATGATTTATATTATTTGAGTATACCCGCAAATGATTTGTATTATGAGATAATTGAACCAACACCTACACCGACAAATACTCCAACTAATACGACAACGCCAACTAATACACCAACAGTAACTCAAACTCCAACAAACACACCCACGGGGACTCCTACCCCATAAATCAAAATACGGTTTATAAACAAATATATTGAGATAAAAAATGAATTGCTACTACTATAGAATAACAAATTATAATAATGTCCAATCAGGATTTTATCGATGGACAGGATGTACTGGTATTATTAGTGTGACCGAAGTCACCTCATTGCAAACAAGTTATGTTTGTGCGAATGATTTATATGTTGAGGATTATGCAGCTCCTTTAGATGTTGTTAATATGGGATTATGTCCTTCAAATACTCCAACTCCTACGGTAACTCCAACGCCAACACAAACATCTGTCACGCCAACGCCAACCCAAACTTCAGTTACTCCAACTCAGACACCAACACCAACTCAAACACCATTAATTATTTATCAATACAATTTATGGACAGGTGGATATTATCAAAATGTTTGTGAATCAACTCATGTCGGTACACCATCAAATGTGACAATTTATACAACAAAACCGTTTGAACTTTTGGTACCAGGAGATAATGCTTTCGGTAATTCATTATTAACTATTCCACCCGTGAATGCAAATTTCACAATTTCAAATGGTAATAGATTTATTCAAATGAGTGGAACATTAATCCTTAATGTTGGTTTGTGCTGATAAAAACTAATTAATTTGCATAAAACAAAAAGAATAAGTATTTATTAACATGGCAATAGGAGTAAGAATTTTAAGTGATAACTTGAGTGGACAAACCACAAATGTTACATATTTTCCTGACACTGGTGGTACAATCGATTTAGGTGCCCAAGTTTTCCCATTTAATAATATTTCAAGTTATTATTATGGGACCTATAATTGTTATGTTCCAACATATGATTATACATATTCTTTGGACATTTTAGGTCCAACTCCGACACCAACTAACACTGAAACTCCAACACCAACAAATACACCAGGTTTAAGTCCTTCCCCAACAGGAACGGTAACACAAACCCCAACAAATACTGCAACGCCAACTGTAACACCAACCAATACCTCAACGCCAACCCCTTCAGTTACGGTAGGATTGACTCCAACATCAACTTCAAGTAATACTCCTACTCCAACTGAGACTCCAACAAATACACCAACTAACACGGAGACACCAAGTCAAACTCCAAGTAATACCGCAACTTCAACGGTTACACCTACAGTAACTACAACAAATACCACAACTCCAACTAACACACCAACTAATACTGTAACACCAAGTAATTCACTTTGTAAGACTTATTTATTGTTTGGTGGTACAACAAATCAGACAACATTTGCAGGTATTGATTGTGACGGATTCCCATATGACTTTTTCTTGGAAGTTTTTGATACTCTAACTTATTGTGCTCAAAGTGTTATTATTGTTGATGGTGATGGTTTCGCAACTTATTTAGGTGGATGTCCTTTACCAACCCCAACTGCAACGCCAACAAATACATCAACTCAAACACCAACCCCTTCAATTACTTCAAGTAACACACCAACCCCAACTCAAACGCCTACAGTAACTCCAACTAATACAGAGACTCCAACAAATACACCTTCAACAACTCCAACAAATACTGAAACGCCAACTAACACACCAACAGGAACTCCAACAGAAACTCCAACAGAAACTCCAACTAATACACCGACAAATACTGAAACACCAACCCAAACTAATACACCGACAAATACTGAAACACCAACTGTTACACCAACTGAAACAACAACACAAACACCAACTACAACTCCAACAAATACTGAAACACCAACTACAACTCCAACAAATACTGAAACACCAACTACAACTCCAACTGAGACCCCTACAAATACACCAACACAAACCACAACGAATACTCCAACACCAACTACCACACCAACGGTAGGATATTATGTTTATAGTTTTGGTTATGATGTAACTTCATCTGTGACTGCTTGTTCTGCAACACCTTCAAACTATTATCTTTCACCATCATTAAACCCACTTGACTTAGGTGATTATATCTATACAGACACATCTCTTACCACACCAGCCTCTAACGGTTATTATTCTAATAGCATTGGATGGTATTTAGTAAGTGGAGGTTCAGGTCAAATTACGAGTAATGACCCTAACGGATGTCCATAAATTAAAAATAAAATATTTTTAACAATATAAAATAACGTAGTATTTATAATAAAATAGAAAATAAGATGGCATGTAGTAAATATACCTTAACGAACACTGGCTCAACTATAGTAAATTTTAACTATAGAAGATGCGACGACTCAATGTGGCAATACCAAGTTGAATTAACACAAAATCAAACTAAAAATATTTGGTTAATTGATAACACGTATTCAATTGCACCTGTATTTGAATCCAGTATTGTTTTGATTAATGATGGTGTGTTTCCACCTGTTGTACCAACCCCAACACCAACAACAACTCCAACAAATACACCAACTAATACGGGTACTCCAACTAATACTCCGACAAATACACCAACTCAAACTCAAACAGGTACTGCGAATGTTACGCCAACACCAACAAATACGGAAACTCCAACAAATACTCCAACACCAACAAATACGGAAACTCCGACAAATACACCGACACCAAGCGTTACACCAACTCAAACTCAAACAGGTACCGCAAACGTTACTCCAACACCAACAAATACGGAAACCCCAACTAACACTCCAACACAAACTAACACTCCAACACAAGCTAGATTCACATTTGCAAT
>Ga0307375_10001190_pt1 | contig 29054 bp, 32 predicted proteins | sample TR1MG_FD_202531 | JGI IMG/M metagenome (GOLD analysis project Ga0307375, IMG submission 202531) | Soil microbial communities from Risofladan, Vaasa, Finland - TR-1 | ecosystem: Environmental > Terrestrial > Soil > Coastal area > Acid sulfate soil | place: Finland: Risofladan, Vaasa | collected...
TGCGTCATAGATCCGCTACGAGTTAAAGGTTTACAGGCCCCTAGCCTTGTACTAAGGCTCACAAGGCTCCAGGCTTGTCAGATAGGGGTTCTACAAGGCTCCAGCCTTGTTCTAGGGCTAACTGTCACTACTGTCATGCTACTGTCATAGCGTTGTCGCAGGTCAGATACCCTAAATGACAGTAATGACAGTATGACAGTAGATATGTAGGTCATAGGTTGTGATGTGTGTATGCGCTCTATAGGGGGGTGGAGTTGGAAACTTGCTGTCATGCCGTCATACTGTCATATCTGGTACCTGACCTGCGATGACGCGCTAAACCTACCGTCACGCCATCTGTCATATGACAGCAGGAAGCCCCGCCGGTGGGTGGCCGACGGGGCTTCTGGTGTCAACACGACACTATTTACCGAAGAAGTTGTCCTGTGTCAACGCGTCACGAACCCTCAGGAGGTAGCCGCGAGCCGTGTTCGTGCGCGTCGCCTTCGCTCCGCGAGCAGTCAACTCGCGGCCGAACGTCAGGATCCCCTTGGGGGTGATGTTGCCGGCCTCGCACCAGTTCTTGTAGCTCCGGTAGAGGTTGTCGACAGGTGTCATGACGTCACTCTCGACGACGCGTTCGGTCATCCACATGCCGAACTCGTCTTCCTCCTCGATGAAGCGCTCGGTGTCCATCGTCGCTTCGAGAGGCGCCTCGAGACCGCGGGTGCGCCACTCCTGGGTGCCGCGAACGGCCCAGGCGAGCACGCCGGGGAGCTCGTTCGCGATGATCCGAGCTGCGAGGTTGCGGTCGATCTCTTCGTCAGGGATGCGGACAGGCCAGGAGATCAGGCGCAGTCGCCGCATGGTCGCCGGGTCGTGGTTGATGTGCGGGAGGTGGTTCGTCGTCATGTGGACCTTGCCGACCATCTGGAATTCGCGGAAGTCCTGGCCCATCCCGCGCGCCACCATCGTCCCGCCGCCGCTGAGCCTCTTGATCGTCGCTTCGTCGAGTCTGGCGCCCTGTGTCGTCTCGTCAAGGGCGAGCCAGCGGCGGCCTTCCATCCGGGCGATGTCGGTCGGGTGCTGCTCCATCCTCTTCGCGAGCAGCGTGTTGCTCGGGACGGCTTGTGCGTAGTCGCCGAGCATCGCTGCGATCACCTTGAGGAAGACCGTCTTGCCGTTGTTGGTCTCGCCGTGGTGGAGAAAGAAGACCTGCTCGCCGACGTCGCCCGTGATCGAGTAGCCGACGATCCGCTGGAGATAGTCCCGCACGTCCTTGCTCGGGATGACGCGCTCGAGGAAGGCGACCCACTGCGGACAGGTCGCTGCGGGGTCGTAGTTGACGGGGACCTGCTGGCGCATGAGCATCCCCGGCTGGGGGGCCATGAGCGCGCCGGAGACGAGGTCGAGCACGCCGTTCTTCACGTTCAGCAATCGGGGTTCTGCGTCGAACTCGAACGAGCACGCGTTGAGCACTCCCATGTACCGGATCATGGACGCCGCCGCTGAGATTCTCGCGGTGTAACGCTGGTCTGTATTCCACTTGAGGAACTCGATCCGCTCGCTCGTCGGCTCCTTCTTGCCGGGGCGCATCCCGAGGGTCTCGGAGTACAGCGGGGCCTCGAGAATCTTCGTCTGCTCGAGCATGTCGATCACGGCGCGCTCGCCTGCAGTGGCGGAGTCGATCCACCGGCCGTCGAGGAAGATGGCCCATATCTTGAGCTCGGGGATCCACCGGAGGCGGTCGTGGTAGAGCGCGACCGTGCGGTGCGCGTTGCCGAGGTCGTCCCAGGTGTACTTGCGCCAGGGCGTCACGCTCTGAGGCGGCTCTGTCACGCCATGGACCGTCGGCGTCCCGCCTGCGGCCATTGCTGCACCGATGATGTCCACCGGGGGCGCGGGGAACGGCGCCGGCTCGGCGCGGTGGAGTTGGGAGCGCCACTTCGCGGCGACGTCGTTCGGACCCCATTGCCCACCCGTCGGTGCGGCGTCGCGAAAATGCTCCCAGGCCTGCTCGACGCTGAGCGGGTTCCAGTCCGCGAGCGCGATGGCCGCCATCCGGATCGCCTTGTCGGCCTGGAGCTTCTCCCAGCCGCGGCCGATCGAGTCGGTCTGGCCGATCGTCCACGACGCGCTCGCGCGCAGGTCCGACCGGATCCCCTCGATCGAGCTGGCGACGAAGGCGTCGATCCGCTGCTTCTCGGCCGGTGTCAGGGCGTCGTAGGCCACCGACGGCGTCGTCGTCTTGCGCATCTTCTCGGTCGGGGCCTGTGACTGCAGGTGCGCAACCCAGGAGGCCGGCAGCAGGGGCAGATCGGCGACCTTCGGGGCCTTGGTCGTCTCGGGGCCGTACCACCAGGCATAGGTGTGCCCGTCGGGGTGCAGGGAGGGAGAGACGATCGCGTAGCGGTGATTCCAGCGGATCGTCTCGATGCCCTCGCCGACGTCGCCGAAGCGGGACTCGACGCCCTCGGGCAGCCGGAAGAGATAGATCCCGCTGGTTCCGTCCGTCTTGGAGCTCGAGCGCCACGTGGGCGGCAGCGGGCCGAGGATCTCCTGCAGGCGGGCGTAGGTCGCCATGCCGGCGGCCTTGTAGGCGTCGATGTCGATGCCGACGACGTCGTGCGGTAGGCGCAGGGCGATGTTCGAGTCGGGGTTGGTCTCCGACCAACTCTCCACGTCGGCATAGGACGGGTAGTAGTCGACGCCGCCCGTCGTGCCGTCGGGAGGCGGAGTCTTCTTGCCGTTGGGGAGCGGGAGAGGTGCCCATCCGGCCTGGTGGTAGTGCCGGGCGTACTCTCCGAATCCTGTCACTTAGAACTAGCCACGACGACGCGGCTGGCGACATACGCTTCGAGGGCAGAGCGCTGATACCAGATGCGCCCCTCGATCTTCACGTAGTCGGGGCCTCGTCGCTGGTATCGCCAGGTCACCAGCGTGCGTCCCTCGACGTGGAGGATCGCGGCTACTTCCGCGGGCGAGAGCAGTTGGTCCACAGGTTCCTCCTAGGATGGGGCGACTCGAAGGACTATACACGCGGGGTAGACATGAGTACAGTCGGCGTCCATAGCAATCTCAAGCAACCGGAGGCCTAGATGACTGCCCTCTCGCCCGACATCGACACCCTCGAGTCGCTCGACTTCGCCATCCCGTGCATCGGGGTCGACTGCTCGAACGCGGCCGAGTGGACCGGGGACACGTGGTGCTCGGTGGGTCAGCACAGGATCACCACGATGCTGTGCACCCCCTGTCGCGACGCATGGGTCGAGTTGGTCCAGAGATCTCGGGAAGCCATCGGGAACAAGGCTCCAGTCCGGTGCCTGGCCCACCTGTGCGCCGTTCCTGACCTCGTGTGGGTGCACCTGTGAGCACAGCGCTCGACGACGTCCTGGCCCACCTCGGCTACGCTCACCGGCCCCAGCAGGACGCGCTCTTCGCCCACCTCATGACCATCGACGGCGGCGGCGTCATCGCCCAGGCCGGCACGGGCACGGGCAAGAGCATCGCTGTGCTCGCCGCGGCGGCCGAGTTGGCCGAGGTCCACGGCCTGCCCTCGCTCGTGGTGTGTCCGACCAACATCTTGCTCGACCAGTACATCGAGACGGACGCTCCGGGCGTCGAGGCCTCTTTGGGGGTCCGTGTGCGCGCGCTCAAGGGGCGCAACCACTACCTCTGCGCGAGCGCCCCCGGCTGGCTGGTCGCCCGTGACCCTCGCGCGGCGCACGCGCTCGCAGAGCGGCTGAATGACCGCAGCAAGGTTCAGGAGACGCTCGACACCTACTATGGGTGCCCGGGGAGCGACGAGTGCGACCCGGATGGCGTCTGTCACTACCGGATGGCGAAGGAACGCTTGCAGGACGCCGACATCATCATCACGAACGCGCACCTGCTCATCATCGACGCCCAGCTCAAGGCGGCCAGCGAGGACGGGCCACGGATCTTCCCGGACCTCGGCGCCATCTTCGTTGACGAGGCGCACGCGCTCGAGGAGGTGGCCCGCGGCTTCACCGAGAGCTCGATCAACCTCGCGACCGTCGACTCCATGGGGCACTACGGCGCGCCACTGGTGGCCCTCATGAGGACGTGGGAGCGCCAGGTGCGCGAGCCGCGCGAGATCGGCACCCACCTCATGCCGCACCTCGCTGCAGCGTTGCGCACCCTCAAGATGTGGAAGCCCGAGGAGAGCGAGCGGCCGAGCCAGCGCAAGTACGACGTCGCGCGCGCGGCGCAGAACATCCTGCTCGCCGGCGAGCGTGGGGTCTTCGCTGACGGTCACCGCGTGCTCTGGTTCGATCCGCCGAAGGACAAGAAGATGTCGCGCGTCGTCGGAACCGACATCAACCTCTCGGCGATGATGGGCCAGATCCTCCACGCCCAGCCGTTCGCCATGGTCTCGGCCACCATCCCCTCGACGCTCTCGCGGGCGCTCGGCGTGCCTGAGGCGCGCTTCATCGACGTCGGGCACCCGTTCGACTACGCCCGGCAGGCCGCCATCGGCTTCTCGGCCCTGCCAGGGGACTATCGCTCGTCTCAGAGCCCCGCGAACATGGCCCAGCGCGCCGACGAGCTCGCCCAGAAGGTGCTCGACATCGGCGGCGGCGCCCTACTCCTGTTCAGCTCGTTCCGCGACCTGGACTTCGTCTACGCCCGGATCGCGCTGCGACTGAGGTCCGCGGGGATCACCGTGCTCATTCAGGAGCGCGACTCCGACAAGAATCGGCTCGCGGACATGTTCAAGAAGGATGGGAACGCCGTGCTGTTCGGCTCCGCGTCGTTCGCCACCGGCTTCGACTGCCCCGGTGACGCGTTGCGCATGGTCTCGCTCTGGAAGCTGCCCTATCCGGGGCTGGACCCTGTCACGCGGGCGATCAGCGCCGCCAGTCGCCAGCGCTACGAGGACATGATGCTCGTGGCGTCCGTGCAGGCGATCGGACGGCTGATCCGCACGTCGACGGACTACGGCACCGTGTGGGTGGCCGACTCGCGAGGCCGCGAGAAGTTGATCGCACGCAGCGATCCGATGACTGCCCACCTTCGGGAGTTCGCGCCGCTATGATGGCCTCACGGCGCTCAAAGTGGCGCCGTTGAACGACGTACAAGCGACGTTGTCGACGAGGAAGAGGAAGAGCTGTGTCTGCTTCTCGAGGTCCCATTCCTCACCGCACAGAAGAGCGCCGTCGCGAGAACGCCCCCTCGGACGGTCTTGAGGTCACGAAGGCCCCGGCCGCCGCGGAAGTCACCATCCCTGATCCGGACGAAGACTGGCACATCATCGCGAACGACTGGTACGTCTCCCTGACTGAGAGCGGCCAGTCCCGGTTCTACGAGCCGAGCGACTGGATGACCGCCTATCTGCTCGCTGAGCAGATCTCGCGCTTGCTCAAGCCGCGCTTCGTCGGGTTCCAGCAGTATGCGGACGGTGGCACAGAGCCGGTCATTCGCAGCATCCCGATGGCTGGCGCTGACGTGACGGCCCTGCTGCGCGGCATGACGTCGCTCATGGTCACCGAGGGCGACCGTCGTCGTGCACGCCTCGAGCTGCAGCGCAGCGGCGAGGACGAAGGCCCTTCCGCGTCGGTCACCGCGATCACCGATGCTCGGAGCGCTCTGACGCTCGTGCCGACGCCATGATCTATGTACTCGCTCGAGACCTGAACGAGGCGCTCCAGTGGGCCTTGTTTCACGGGCTTGAGAGAATCGACTGGACGTACCTCGGTTCATCGAGAAGCACGGAAGGGCTTCGCTTCACAGAGGTCGACCGGATCGTGCACTGCGCGATGGCCGTGGAGCACCCCTCCTCGTTCGAGATCGTCGACGCCATCGAGCGCTCTCTCGTGAAGTCGAAGATGACCGAGACGCTGTATGGAAGTCTTGTCCGTCAGGAGGTGTGAGATGTCCACTCTCTTGACCGCTCCTCTTCCTTCGGCTGAGCCCCACTGCCTCGGGCCGGTCTGGCAGAAGAACCCTGACGGCTCCTGGAAGCTCCCTGAGATCACCCTCGGCTGGGAGGTCATCGGGTGGATCGCAGAGAACCTCCTGCTCGACGGTGAGCCGATCCGGCTGACTCTTGAGCAGATGCGGTTCGTGCTGTGGATGTACGCGTTGCGCCCCGACGGGCGCTTCCTGTACACCGACATGGTCCTGCAGCGCATGAAGGGGTGGGGCAAGGACCCCTTGGCCGCCGTTCTCGCTGCGGTGGAGTTCGTCGGTCCCTGCCGGTTCTCGCACTGGGCCACCGAGGTCGACGTGCAGAAGGCGGCCAAGCGGGGCCGGGTCGTCAACGTCGGCGACCCGATCGCTCGCGACAACCCCTCGGCGTGGGTTCAGATTGTCGCCGTCAGTCAGGAGCAGACGAAGAACACCGCCGTACTGCTCGCCGGCATGTTCACGAAGGCGTGCATCGCGAAGCACGGCATCGACGTCGGCAAGGAGAAGACTTACGCCTACCACGGCGCTCGACGCATCGAGATCGCCTCGAGTGCCTGGCGTTCGATGGAGGGAAACCGTCCTACCTTCGTGATCCGCAACGAGACCCACCACTGGCGCTCGGCCAACGAGGGCCACGAGTTGCAGGCCGTGACGCGACGCAACCTGGCGAAGGGCCAGGGCGGCCAGAACCGTGGCCTGGCGATCACGAACGCCTACTCTCCCGGCGAGGACTCGGTCGCCCAACGTCAGCGCGAGGCGTACCTCGACGTCCTCGAAGGGCGCTCTGTCGACACCGGGGTGCTCTACGACTCGCTCGAGGCGCCGCTCGGATCCACCCTGATCCCGCCGTACACGTACGTCAAGGACGGCATGGCCGTCACCGAGCTTCGCGACGCCGACAACTCTCCGGTCCCCCCGAGCTCGGAGGTGATCCGGGAGCATCTCCGCCGCATCCTGGAGGTCGTGCGCGGCGACGCCCTCTGGCTCGACATCGAGACGCTGACGAACGAGATCCTCAACGGCGAGACCAGCCAGGAGACGGCCAAGCGCTTCTACTTCAACTCGATCTCTCTCGGCGACGACGCCAGCTTCGACTCCGACGACATCACTGCCACGATCGACCCTGAGGTTCTCGAGAAGCGCCACGGCTGGGAAGGCGACCCGCTGCGGATTAGCTGGCTCAAGATCTCTCCGAGGGATCCCATCGTGATCTTCGGCGACGGGTCGAAGTCGAACGACTCGACGGGACTCGTCGGATGTCGGGTCTCGGACGGCTACCTGTTCACCATCGGCGTGTGGAAGAAGCCCCCCGGCGACCGGGGCCGCGCCTGGATGGCGCCGCGCGAGGAGATCGACATGCGGGTGCGCGAGACGTTCAGCAGGTTCAACGTCGTCGCATTCTGGTTCGATCCCTCACACACGAAGAACGATGAGGACTCCACGAGGTACTGGGATGGCCTGGTCGATGCGTGGCACCAGGAGTTCGGCAGCCGTCTCGTGGCATGGGCGCAGCAGTCTGGGGACCGGCGATCGGCCGTCGGGTGGGACATGACCTCGCCAGCACGTCAGGTAGCGTTCGTCGAGGCGGTGGAGCGCTTCACCGACGAGATGGAGAGCCACGCCCTGACTCATGACGGCCACCCTGACCTTGTCGATCACCTTCGTAACGCACGCAGGAACATGACCGCGGCCGGGCTCTCCGTGAGCAAGATCAGTCGCTCGAGCAAGAAGAAGATCGACCTCGCGGTGTGCGCCATTGGCGCACGGATGCTTCGTCGTGTCGTGATGAACCTCGACACGGAGACGAAGACCCCCGCGAAGGTCTGGTGGGCACCAGTAGACTAACCTCACTCGACCAGGGAGAGCACAGATGGTACAGCCGCGGACAACCCGTGCTCTTGTCTCGACCCAGCGATCCGAGCTGAAGGTCACTCGTGCGTCCAGCGTTGTCGGGCAGGTCAGTGAGCTGTTCCCGCTCTGGCGCGCCTCGTGTGAAGAGGCGAAGGTTTACGAGCGGTGGTACAGGAACAACCTGACCCCGAGAGACCTTCCGAAGCTGCCCAACAAGGCAGGCAAGGACATCAAGGATCTTCGTGACGAGTCGCCGACGAGCTGGGCGAAGATGATCGCCGACTCGTTGAGCCAGGATTTCATCGCTGACGGAATCAGGATGACGGCGAGTGGGGACATGTCTCCCGCCTATCAACTGTGGCAGCGGAATGGTCTTGATTCTCGCCAGAAGCCTGTGCATGATGGCGTCATCCGGCACGGCAAGGCGTTCAACCTCATCGGCTCCGCCGTCGGGCGTCTCGACGGAAAGCGCACTGCATTCATCCGGGGGAAGTCGGCGCTCAACTGCGACGCATTCTTCCGTGACGACTTCGACGAGTATCCCGATGTCTTCATCGAGGGGCAGTTGCAGACCAACGTCGATGGCTCGAAGCAGTGGCGGATCGACTTCTGGGATGATGTCGCGCACCACTGGCTGTCATGTGAGCAAGACGGCTCGAAGATGGAGTACATCACTTACGAGCCGCACGGGATGGGCCTGTGCCCCGTCGTGCGCGCGGCCGGGAACATCGACCTTACCGGCCGTACGATCGGCGAGATCGAGCCCTACATCACGCTCTTCCGACGTATCAACCAGTCGACCATGGACCGTCTCGTGGTGCAGCGATTCGGGGCCTTCGTCGTCCGGTGGATCGCCGGCATCGAAGAGCCCGAGACCGACGAGCTCAAGCGCGCCGCGGCCATCGCCCTGAGCATGACCGACCTGCTCGTCTCTGGCAGCGGGGACACGAAGTTCGGCTCCCTGCCGGCGACGCCGCTCGATGGCTACATCAAGAGCCGCGAGGCGGACATCCGGGACCTGTCGGCCGTCTCGCAGACCGCCTCCTTCCACATGCTTGGCCTGAGCGATAACGTCGGCGCCGAGGGTCTCGCCGCGGCGGAGGCCTCGCACGCGCGCAAGGGCGAGCTGTGGAAGATCAGCCTCGGGGAGTTCTGGGAGACCTCGCTGCGGCTCGCCGGGTTCGCCGCCGGCCTGCCGGAGGTGGCTTCCGACTTCGAGAGCCGGATGCACTGGAAGGACACCCGGACGCAGTCGTTCCAGAGCCTCGCGCAGGGGCTCGGGACGCTCGCCACCCAGCTCGGGATCCCCGGCGAGGCCCTGTGGAGCCGTATCCCCGATTGGGAGGCTCCAGACACGGTGAACGCGAAGCGCATCGCGACCGAGATGGCCGCGCAGGCCGCCGTCGAGGCCGCGCTCGCCGCCGCCGCAGCACCGAAGGGGGCGCCGGGTGCCAGCAACGCTCCTGCAGCTCAGTGAGGCTCAGCGCACTCTCCAAGGACAGATCGCCGACGCTCTCGGCCTTCTGATCGGCCCGAGATACCGCGCTGCGATCACCGGCAAGCAGACCGACGCCGCCTCGAGTGCGTGGGCGGCCAGCGTGCTTCCGCTCGTGCTGCAGTTCCGTCAGCGCTCGGCCGCTCTGTCGCAGGAGTTCTATCTCCGTTCGAGGCAACTCGAGGCGCCGGGGGCGCGCATCGCGCTGCCTCGCGTGTCTCCGGATCCCGCGATCGAAGAGGCCGTCATGACCTCTCTCCTGGTGACTGGGGTCATCGGCGTGTACGAGAAGATCGGCAAGGGAAAGCCTCTTGAGGTGGCGCTTGCCGAAGCTGAGGAGGCCGCCATCGGGGCCGCTTCTCGGCACGCTCTCGAGGGCGGACGCTCCTACACCCGCAACGCGGTCGCGATCGACGAGCTCGGTGTCGGGTACTTCCGTCAGACGCGTGATGGGTGCTGTTCTTTCTGCGCCGTTCTTGCCAGCCGTGGCGCGGTCTACAAGGCCGACTCGTTCAAGTATTCTGACCTGCTGTTCAGGAACGACCCCAACTTCCCGACCGAAGACAAGGTGCATGACAAGTGTCACTGCACGCTGCAGCCGACGTTCCGGACCACGAGTCCGATCCCTGATCGGAACAAGGAGTACGAGCAACTCTGGAAGGACGCGACGGTCGGCAAGAGCGGGAAGGCCGCACTGAACGCGTTCCGAGTCGCCTACGAAGCGAAGTACCTTCCCGCTACACTGGCCGCATGAGCGAGCAGACCTTCGTCCTCAAGACCTGGGCAGAAGCCACGGTCATCCACCAGACCTCCGGCGACGAGCTCGCCGAGTCCGTCAAGGAGAAGTGACATGACCGCAGGACTCGGCGCAACCACGCTGGCGAACAAGTGGCTCGACATGCTCCGTGGGGTGGCGTTCACCGCCCCCGCCGCGGCCTACGTGAAGCTTCATGTCGGGGACCCTGGCGCGTCTGGCACGGCGAACCCTTCGGCTGTCGTCACCCGGCTCGCAGCAACGATCACCGCGGCTGCTGCCGGGTCGACCGGAGCTATCTCGAACGCCCCTGAGTTCACGATGACGGCGACCGAGACCATCTCGCACCTGTCGGTGTGGGACGCCTCGACGGCGGGCAACTTCCTCTGGTCCGTCGCTTTGACGGTCTCCAAGAGCGTCGTCGCGACCGACATCCTGCGACTCGACACCCTCGGCATGGCGCTCACTCCCATCGCAGCCTGACCGGAAGGGCGGCTAGCCCATGAGCGCCGCCGTTCGCGCTGTCGTCACCGCCTACAACACCGCGAGCACGACTTCGCGCTCGGTCGTCGTCCCGGCGGGGTCCGTCGTCGGGGACTACGCCCTCGTCTTCGCGTCCGCCGAGCGCACGATCATCCCGACCACGCCTGCCGGCTGGACCGAGATTCAGTCGCTCGCAAGCACGGGCTCGGCCTCGATGCTCGCGTGGAAGGTGCTCACTTCCGGCGATCTCGGCGCGACGGTCACCACGACCGTCTCCACTTCGAGGCGTCTGTCGATGGCTCTCGTCGTCATCTCCGGAGCAACAGGGACTCCGCAGTTCGTCACGCAGGCGTTCACGAACTCGAACCCCGGCGTCATGGTTGGACCGGCGTTGACGCCGACCAGCAACGACTGCCTGCTCGTCGGCCTGCTCAACGCGATGAGCTACGCAACTCCGTACGAGCGCACTCACACGGTCGACTCTCCCTACACGGAGATCGTGGACGTTTCGTCGACCTATGCGACCGGCAACGATGCCCAGTGCGCTGCCGGTTCGCAGAGTGTCGTCGGCGGGTCCGGGGTCTCTCAGTCCGGTGCGACGATCAACTCCTCGTCTGGTAGTACCAACTTCTTCGGGACGACCGTCGAGTTCACGAGCGCAGCGACGTCGACCACGTACGGCATTGATGGAGCTTCGAGCGTCACTGCGACTCAGGACGGCTCCGCCACTCGCGTCGCAGTCGGCGACTCGGCCTCGAGTGTCACTGCGACCGGCAATGCGACGTCGACCCGCACTACGCTCGCCGATGCCGCCACGAGTGTCTCGGCCGCTCGTAGCGCGACGGCAGATCGTGTTGCGCTTGCCGACGCTGTCTCGAGCGTCTCGGCCGCTCGCAGCGCCTCCTCGACTCGCACCACGCGTGCTGGCGTCTCCTTGGGGGCGTCGGCTGCTCGTAGCGCGACGTCGACCCGGATCGGACGCGCCGTCGCCTCTGCTGCCATCGTTGCGGCGCTGGCTTCGTCAGCGACGGTCGTTACTCCCGCCGGCGCCCAGGCCGTCGTCTCCGTCTCGAGGACCGCCTCTGCGACCGTCCTGCACCATGCGGGAGCCTCCGAGGTCGTCACTGCCAGCAGGTCGGCGACAGCAACCCGGAAGGTCGCCGGCGCTGCCGCGACGGCCGTGACCGCTACCCTCACGGCCAGCGCGAGCCTCGTCAGTATGAACGCCATGGACGCCCACCTGGCGGTCACGGAGACCTCTGCGGCCACGATGACCAAGAGGGTCCTGGGGCAGGGCGCTCTCGGGGCCGCGGCGACCGCGACGGCTCACGCCACGCGCATCATGACGCCCGACGCTTCCCTCTCGGTCTCCGCCGCTCCCACCGCGTCCGCCATCCTCACCGCCCCGGTCGGCGCTGACACCTCCGTGTTGGCGGAACTCTCCTCTGCAACTACCCGCACGACTCTTGCCGATTCGGCTACCTTGGTAGAGGTAGGCCTGTCTGCCTCCGCGACTGTGCTCACCCCCAATGCGCGACGAGACATTACCGTCGTCATCTCTGGCCCGGCTCGTCACAGGACTCCCACCTCTGCCCCCTCTCGCGTCTCCGTCGACGCCGTCGGCCCCCGCTCTGCTTCCGTTGTTGTCTCTGGTCCGAGGAGTTAGCCATGCTCATTGATCGAGCCGAGCGGGTCTACGCGAAGTGGACACCGACTCCGAACCTCCCGCTCGAGGTCAGCTTCGACGGTCGGACGACGTGGATCGCAGGCGCCCCCGGACTGGAGGATGCCGACGGCAACTGGTCTGCGGACCCCGCCGGCGGGGTCTACGCGATCCTCGTGGCCGGTCCTGACGCCGTCGGCAACCCTGTCGACACCGTCGTTCTCCAGCTCGGGACAACGAAGACGATCGCTCGCATTGTCGATTCCCCGGAAGTGTTCATCGAAGTGACAGGAGAGATCGGCGTTGGATAGCGTCGATCGTCCCCTCTCGGCCCGTGTCGCGATGCTACGATAACCGCGACAAGGGCCTCTGGCGGCGACCGGCCGTCTTGACCGAGCAGAACTCAAGGAGATCATCGTGACCGGACGCCAGACCTCTTCTGCGGACAACATCGTTGGCATGTCCGCCCCCCTCGTTCTCGTGAAGTCCGGCGCGCAGACCGTCGCCGCTCTTCCGGGGCGCTTCTACAACGACCACGGCGTGCCGATGGTCGTCAAGCGCGTGCACGCATCCGTCGGGACCGCTCCGACCGGAGCCGGGCTCACCGTCGACGTCAAGATCAACGGCACGACCGTCTTCACGGCGGCCGGCGACCGGGCGACCGTCGCCGCGACGACGTTCGCTGGCTCTGCCGTCCCAACCAAGAGCGGGGATGCCATCACCCTCCTCCCCGGCCAGTACCTCACGGCCGAGGTCGCCCAGGTCGGCTCGACCATCGCCGGCTCGGATCTCGTCGTGCAGATCACGCTCGGCGTCTGAGCACATCGCGCTACGATTCACCTGAGTCGATCAAACGGTCGACCAGCCCGGCTCAAATGGGCCACCAGAATGAGGAGAACATCGTGGCAAAGCTCCCCGACAAGTTCGAGGAATGGACACCGCCGTGGACCGCCGAGGAGTTCGACGCGGATCGTGCAGCCAGACTCGTCTTCAACGCCGAGAAGGCCGCCGAGAAGGCGAAGGACCGCAACGCCACGCTCCTCACAGAGAAGACCGCCGTGGAGACCGAGCTCGCAACGACGAAGGATGAACTCGTCGCGAAGGGCAACGCGTCGGACGCGGAGAAGGACAAGGCTCTCGTTGCGGCCAATGCCCGCATTCGAGACCTCGAGACGAACGGACGTCCGGAAGACTCGGCGCTCCTCGCACGCCTTCGGGTAGCGATGGATGCCGGACTGACGGCGGACGACGCTGAGCGGCTTCGGGGCACCACTCCGGAGGAGCTCGCCGAGGACGCCGCGGCTCTCGCGGAACGCTTCGGTATCACGAAGAACGACGATGCAGACGGTGGCAAGCCTCCGGCGCGCGGAGTCATTTCGTCCAGTGCCCTCGGCAACGGACGGGACCGCACGGCAGACCAGGGAGTGCTCCTGACTCCTGAGCAGATCATCGCTCAGGACGCGAAGGACGCGAACAACGGTCTCAACCTGGCGTTCCGCTGACAGATCGCGTGACGCGCACCCGAGCACGGGCCGCGCTCCAGTCAAGAAAGGAACAGGCTCGTGACCAACACATACCTGCTTCCGCAGCAGCGCATCAACCTTGTGCTCGCGGAGCTGTGGAAGAAGAGCAACCTCACCGGCCTCATCACGCCGTTCAGCGGTGACGAGTTCGTCGGCACCCAGAATGACACCCTGATCTACAAGACCAAGGGCATCACGAAGGCGCGCGACTACGAGTACCGCAACCGCTCGCGCGCGATCGTCTGGGACGAGATCTACCGCAACACGCTGCCCATCACCATCGGCGAGCACATGACGGTCGGCAACAAGTGGACCGACGAAGAGCGCAAGTTCGACATGACGAACTTCCGCACCGAGATCGCGGCCCCGATGGCCGAGGCGATGGTCGACCGCTTCGACTCGAAGGTTCTCGCCGCGATCCAGGCCGGCCACTGGGCCGTCACCGATCTCGACATCGCGGCCCCCGCGGCAGCCGACGAGAAGGACAACTCGGCCCTCAAGGCCGCGCTCGCCCTCAAGGGGAAGTGCGACGTCGAAGGGATGCCGGCTCGGGGTCGGCGTCTGGTGCTCGGTGCGAACGCGCACACCTTCATCGCGTCCTCGGCGTCGATGCTCAAGTACGACCCCAGCCAGGCCCTCCAGGTCTTCCGCCAGGGTGTCTCGGGCACCATCGCGGGCTTCGAGGTCGTCGACGGCTCGCAGATCCTCGGCGAGAACGACATCCTCGCGCTCCACCCCTCGTGGGCGGTTCTCGCGAACGCCGCGCCGGAGAACCCGGAGAGCCTCAAGTTCTCCGAGCGGGCGTCCTTCAACGGGTACTCGGCCCGTCTCGCCGCGCAGTACGACCTCGACTACGCGGCCGACCGTCTGCTCCTGAACACGTTCTGGGGCATCTCGGAGATCAAGGACCAGTACAGCCGTCACACGGCTGCCACGGCCCTCGCCGCGAACGATGGGTCCGAGGTTGGCGACGTGGTCATCGTCGACGGCCTGACGGTCTTCACGGGTCTCAACGCCCGCGGGGCGTCGGGGACCTTCTCCCAGCTCTGACCTGATCGACCAGGGGAGCCCCGCCCGGTAAGTGGGGGCGGGGCTCCACCTCGATAGGAGACAGCGTGTCCGCTCTGTCAAGCGTCAAGGCTCTCGCCACGCTGCTCAAGGTCACCATCGACGACGACGACCCCTACGCGCGACTGATCCTCGAGCAAGCCTCCACATCCGTCCGTGACGCCGCAGGGCAGCCCGGGTGGACGCTGTCTCCTGATCCCCTGGTGCTCTCGGAGTCCTTGCCCCCCCAGGCCGCCATCGACATCACCCTGTGGGTGGCCCAGCGGGCGTACACGAATCCGAGGAACCTCTCTCGTCGGGGGAGCGGCCCGATCTCCGAGGCGTTCGCCGACATCGGCGTCTACGGGGTCGAGCTCACCGACGGCGAGCTCGCTCGGATCAAGGGTGCCTCAGGGGCCAAGAAGGGCGGCCTGTGGGCGCTTCCGATCGCTACCGCGGGTGACACCACCCCGTACCCCCTGACGGTGCCCGACATGATCGACGGGACGCCGTTCACGATCGCTGATTCAGACCAGTTCCCCTACGTGAACTATGTCTGATCGCGGGAACGAGACGGTGACCCGGTATGCCGGAGCTGGCATCCGGGACAACTTCGGCGACTACCCGAACCTCGGAACCGGGGTTCCTGTGACTGGGTGCGCCGTCTACCCCCGCGGAACGACGGAGGAGAGCGGCGCCGCCTCCACCGTGATCGTCGGATACACCGTGCAGGCTCCTGGCGGTTCGGTGTTCGCCGCGGGGGATCGCGTCGGGTGGCGCGGCGACATCTTCGACATCGAGGGCAAGCCTGGCTTGTGGATGTTCCTCGACGGAGAAGAGGCGTCGGTGCAGTTCGCCATCAAGGAGGCGACGGGCTGACATGGCGACCGTCGAGGTGCGTTACAAGCCGGCCAACACGTCCTTCGACCTTCGCCCCGGAACCGGGACCGAGGCTATGGATGCCTTCCTGCTGTCTCCTCGCATGGCCCGGGTCACGTTCCAGGCCGCCGAGGAGATCGCAGCCGGCGCGCGAGCACTCGCGCTTGCCGAGGCGTTCAAGACAGGGCGCTATCACGACTCGATCCACGCCGTTCCCGGCGAGGTCATCGTCATCGCCGGCAACCCCCGCGTCTCGGCCGCCGTGGTTGCCAACGGCGGGTCCTACCGGAACGCACGGAATCCTGAGACCTCGATCGCGGCAGTCGTCGAGTGGGGCAACGCAAACGCTCCCGCCCGGCACATTCTTCGTCGCGCCGGTGAGCCCTTCGACACCGAGAAGATGGTGTCATGAGCTATCCGGATCTCGAGGTTGCACTCTCTTCCTGGCTCAAGAGTCAGGATCTCGCAACGGACGCAGGAACCGTCACTCCGAGCGTCATCCCGGACGGATTCGTTCGCGTGACCAAGGGCGGCGGGACAGACGACACCATCACCGACAGCTCCATCATCGACGTCGACGTCTTCCACTCCAGCAGGGGCAACGCTTTCGACATGTCGGAGGCCATCAGGGACGCGTTGACGCCTCGCACGCGCGTGGGGTCCGCTATCATCGACCGCGTAAGGACTGGTGCGTCCCCGCGTCAGATGCCGTGGGACAACACGAACATCAAGCGGTTCTCGGCAAGCTACACCATCTCGGTTCGCCGAGACTGACCCAGAAGGGACGCTCTCGTGGCTACCTACGACAGCATGAAGTTGCAGGACTCCTCCAACATCCGGAAGTCTCTCGGAGGCGCGTTCTTCCTCGCTGACGGGGCTGCGGACGCGATCACCACTCTGACGACCTACACGGCCGCCGTCACCGGCCCGCCGATCGTGCCCGAGAAGATCGAGCTCACCACGCTGCCGTCCGGCTACGAGGACATCGGCTACACCACCGACGATGGCTTCGGGTTCGAGAACGACACGAGCCAGAGCGACGTCTCCTCGTTCCAGTCCACCCAGCCGACCCGCTCGGACATCCTGACGGACACCGACACGCTCACCGTCGTGGCCCAGGAGACCAAGATGCTGACGATCGGCCTCTACACGGGCGCCGACCTCTCGGCGGTCACGCTCGCGACGGCCAACCCCGAGCTCGCCATCGCGAAGCCCGACCGCCCGAGCGCTCGCTACTGGCGTGGCCTGGTCGTCGCAGTGGACGGCGAGGGCGACAACGAGTTCTTCATCGCCCGCTTCTACCCGAAGCTCAAGGTCACCGGCAAGGTCGGCCAGAAGTACGGCAAGGGCGACGACCCGATCTCCTACGGCGTGACGTTCACGGCGTTCACCGACTCGACGCTCGGGTACTCCTGCAAGTACCTGTTCGGCGGGCTCGGCTGGAAGGCCCGCGCGACCGCCATGGGGTTCACGCTCGCCTGACCATCGCCGGCTGGAGAGGGATGACCTCGGGCGGCAGCGCTCTCCAGCCGGTGACACCTTCTTCCGCCCGAGCAGATCAAGGAGATCATCGTGTCGATTCGTCTGGAGAAGAAGGGCGCTGTTCAGGTCGTCGAGACCGAGCTGCGCGCCGTTGCCCTCGAGTTCGACGGCTGGCGGCGTGCCCCGCACGCTCCCGTCGTCCAGCACGCTCCGGAGCCCGACAAGGCTCCCAAGAAGTCCACCGCCACCGAGAACGTCTGAGGAGATCCACATGACTGCCGCCCGCAGCCCCCGCTCCGCCACCGCCAGCAAGATCGACCTCGACCTCGACACCCTCGAGCGTGAGACGGCGCCCGATCCCATCACGATCAAGGTCGCCGGTCGCAAGATCACCCTGGTCGACCCGTTCGAGATCGACTGGCAGGTTCTCGCCATGATCGATACCGGGCAGGCTCCGATGACGACCATGCAAGAGATCATCCCTGCCGAGGACTTCGAGCACTTCCTCTCGGCCAAGCTCAAGGGCTGGCAGGTCAACGAGATCGTCACGCTGTGGCGCGAGCGCTACACGACGCTGACACCGGGAAACTCCGCAGGCTGACGTACTACCTCTCTCGGTACGCCAGCCAGATCGAGGTCGACTTCTCGCGCGAGTACAACGGGATCGACCTGGGGGAGCTCTGGCGAAGCAGAAAGTGGCGCAAGCTGCTCAATCACATCGACAGACTCCCCCGGGCGAGCCTGTTCTACTCGGCCGTGGCTGACGACGAAGAGCATGTCGCCATGATTCTCGAGGCCGAAGAGAGGAACCCCGACCTCAAGAAGGTGGGCTCCGCTCCGCACCTCTCCGACTACACGCCTGTCGTCGAGCGCCTCGACATCCTCATCGACCACGTCGACGGGGTCATGGGCGCCGTCGTGGCGGGCGCCGGCGGCAAGCCTCCGCGTCTGGTTCCTCGACCGCGTCCAGAGACGGCATACGAACGCGTCGCTCACCGTCGTCGCAGTGCTCAGCAGCAGCAGATCGCCTCGCGGATGCTCGGGAAACGATAGACTCCGCATAGTTCGTCCGACGCCAGCAGAGGAGCGTGAACGTGCCGTACTCCGCTGGCACAGTCTTCCTCCAGGTCGTCGCCTCGTTCAATGACGTGCAGAAGTCGATCGCACGCGAGACGAAGATGATGGGACCTGCGATCGCGGCGCAGGTGCAGAAGGGCCTCAAGGACGGCAGTATCGGGTCTGAGAAGGCCGGCAAGGACGCTGGGGACAAGTACAGCGGCGCGTTTGTCACCACGGTCCAGACCAAGATTCGTGCGGCGCTCAAGAACATCGGTGACATCGAGCCCGGCATGGATACGTCCAAGGCCGAGTTCAAGCTGGCGAAGACGCTCGAGAAGATGAAGGCGCTCGCCGATTTCAACATCGGCGTCGATATCACCCCCGAGGCAGCGCTCGCCGAGGCGCGGAAGCTCGAGACCGAGCTCCAGGCGATTCTTCGCAACCAGAACGTCGAGATCGACGTTCGGACGAACGCGAACCTCGCCGCTCGTGAACTCGCCGCGCTGCGCACCGCGATCGGTCAGTCGATCGGCCCGAGCGCCGCCGATGCCGCCGAGGCTCAGCGGATTCAGAAGTCGCTCGTCACGGCCGAGAAGGCCGCCATCGCCGAGAAGGCCGCAGCCGAGAAGAAGGCCGCGGCCGACTACGCGATCCTGCAGCGCAACGCGGCCCGCGAGAATGCCGACTACGACGCGAAGAAGGTCGTCTCGGCGCGCACCGCTGCGCAGCAGGCCAAGGACGCGAAGCTCCAGGAGGACCGGAACTACAACCGCGACGTCCTGAATCTCGATCGCGACCTGGCCCGAGCGCAGTCCGCCGTCTTCGCCGCTCGTGCGCTCGAGTCTGAGCGGACGAACAAGGTCTCCACGAAGGGCAGCGGCACCGAGGACTACGTCGCCGCCCAGGCGGCCATCGCAGCCCGCTACGCGGCCGAGGAGAAGGCCGCGTCGGCCGCTGCGAACAAGCGGATCCGCGAGGCGGCCAAGGGCGCCTCGGGCGAGATCGCTGCGTCCGAGATGGCTCAGCAGAAGATCGAGGAGCAGTACAAGGAAGAGACCCGCGCCGCCGCGGCGTCGTCGGCCGAGCGCATGGCGCTGGCCCGGCTCACGAGCGCGTTCGAGCGCCAGCAGGCCAAGAACGCCTCTGAGACCAAGACGGGCGCGCTCGCCTACTCCACCGGCCAGGCGGCCAACTCCTTCCGTCTGTTCAACGGCTACCTGCTCGCCGCTGTTGCGCTCGGCCCGCTCCTGCTGCCGATCCTCGCCGGTATGGCCGCGGGCTTCATGGCCGTCGCGCTCGGTGCCACCCTTGCCGTGGCTGGCGTCGGTGCAGCCATCGCCGGCCTGGCCGGTATCGGGTCGGCCGTCAGCGCGCTCTCCGCCTTCGACAAGGAGAAGCGCAAGCAGACCACCGGATCCGGGGCTGGGAACGCCGCGATTGACACTCGCGGGCTCCGTGATGCCCAGATTGCCCTTGCCCGTGCTCGTCAGGACTCCGGCGCGCGCATCATCTCCGCAGACAAGCAGCAGGAGCAGGCTGAGCGGTCGCTGACGCGTGCCGTCAAGGATGCGGCCACTGCTCAGCGCGACCTCATCCTCGCGCGTCAGCAGGCGGCCCAGGATCTCGAGGACATCAACAACCGGCTCGCCGATGGCGTTCTGCAGCAGCAGCAGGCGATGTATGACCTGCAGGCCGCGAGCTACACGCTCAACAACGTGCTCGAGGACCCTCAGGCGACCGCTCGCGAGAAGGCCATCGCACAACTCTCCTACGACCAGCAGGTGCAGTCGCTCAAGGAGCTCGTGATCTCGAACGAGCGCCTCAAGGTGGAGGTCGCCGATCGCAACGCTGCTGGCATCGAGGGGGCTACGAACGTCCAGCAGGCCGAGCAGAACGTCGTCGACACGACACAGGCCGTTGCCGACGCACAGGACAACGTCGCGACTGCTGCAGACGCTTCGGCCAAGGCTCGCATCGACGAGGCTCGCACGATCTCCGACGCAGAGCAGCGCGTCGCCGACGCGATGGTCGACCTGCAGGCGAAGTCGGTCGACGCCGGCGTGGCGGGCTCGGCGGCCATGGACGCGCTCAACGAGGCGATGGGGAAGCTCTCGCCCGCTGGACAGACGTTCGCACGCTTCCTGTACGGGCTCAAGCCGCTCCTCGACGGCATCCGGGCAGCAGGGCAGAGCGCGTTCCTCCCCGGCCTGCAGGAGAGCATCCAACTCCTCGTCGATACCTACGGGCCGAGTCTGACCACGTTCATTGCCGACATCTCGAAGGTGCTCGGAGATCTTGCGACCCAGGGAGCCAAGGCGCTGACGTCGCCGTTCTGGCAGCAGTGGTTCTCGATGATGGCTGAGTATGCGCCGATCTTCCTGCAGGCGTTCGGCCAGATCAGCGGCTCCCTGCTCGAGATGATCGCCGGTGTGCTGCAGGCGTTCGCACCGTTCTCCAAGGACATCGGTGATGCCTTCGTCTCCATCGCGCAGTCGATGGCCGGATGGGGTAAGAACCTCAAGGACAGCCAGGGGTTCGCCGACTTCCTCGGGTTCGTTCGGGATAGCGCGCCCAAGGTCAACGAGCTCATGAAGAACCTGGGGACGCTGCTCGTCAACCTGCTCATCGGGCTGGCGCCGTACTCCCAGATGCTTCTCGACCTCCTGGTCAACTTCACCGACTTCCTGGTGTCGATCCCACCCGACCAGCTCGGGAAGATCGCAATTGGCGTCATGGTGCTCGTAGGCGCCCTCCAGGCGCTCGCTGGCGTCGTCGCGATCATCTCTTCCGTGTCCGGCCTTATCACAGGCGTCTCGGGCGCCATCACAGCCCTCACGGGTGGCGCTGCGGCAACCACGGGCGCAGCGGTTGTCGGAGGTGGGGCTGCTGCTGCAGGCGGTGGCGAAGCCGTTGCGGCAGGTGCCGCCTCCGGCCCGATCGGATGGATCATCCTCGGCGTCGCTGCCGCGGTCGCCGCGCTCGTGCTCCTGTATCAGAAGAACGAGTGGTTCCGCGCTCAGGTCGACGCCATCTGGGCGCAGATCGTCGCTGGGTTCAACACGGTCATCACCTTCCTGCAGACCTACGTCTTCCCCGTATTCAACGCTCTGTGGAACCTCGTCATCAAGCCAGTGTTCGACTTCATTGTCTGGGAGTTCACGCTCTTCCAGGATGTCGTCAGTACGGTGTTCGGGTTCGTCGTCGGGATCTTCAACGACCTCGTCTTCCCCGTGTTCAACGCACTGTGGACGAAGATCGTCCAGCCGACGTTCTCCTTCATCGGTGGCGCCTTCAACATCCTGTGGCAGATCATCAGCACCGTCTTCAACATGATCTTCCAGATCCTCACCTACGTCATCTTCCCCGTCTTCCAGTTCCTCTACGACAACATCGTCAAGCCGATCTTCACGTCCATCGGTGACATCATCTCCGGCGTCTGGAACACCGTCATCAAGCCGGTCTTCGACCTGCTCGGTGGATTCATCCGGGACACCGTCGCCCCCGCCTTCCAGACCGGCATCGACGCCATTGCGCGCATCTGGAACACGCTCATCGACATCGCGAAGGTCCCGGTCCGGTTCGTCGTGGACACGATCATCAACCGTGGGATCATCGACACCTTCAACAAGCTCGTCGACATCTTCCCCGGCATGAGCAAGGTCGACCACGTCTCGCTCCCCGAGGGGTTTGCGAGCGGTGGCATCCTGCCCGGCTACACCCCGGGACGTGACGTGCACCGCTTCTACTCCCCGACCGCAGGAATGCTCGACCTGTCGGGCGGCGAGGGTATTGCTCGTCCTGAGCTCGTCGCGCGGATCGGCAAGAAGCGCTGGGCCGCAGCGAACGCCGCGGCGCGCGCCGGTCGGCCCGACGACGGCGTCCGCTTCCTCGGCGGATTCAGCGACGGCGGCATCCTGGGGTGGATCCAACGGGCGGCCTCGAGCACGACCGACGTCATCTCTGGCGCGATCGGCTCTGTCGCCGGGTTCCTGTCTGACCCGGCCGGCACGCTGCGCAAGATCGTCGAGACCTTGATCGGCACCGACAACCACGGCTGGGCGGGACTCGTCGCGAGCGTCCCGCTCAAGATCGTCGACGGCATCGCCGAGTTCATGAAGAGCCTCTTTGGTGCCGGTGGCGGCCAGCCCCCTGCAGGCGGCGGCTTCACGGGCGGTTGGCAGTCGATGGAGGCCGTCCTGCGGGCAGCCTTCCCGGGGATCGGCTTCTCCTCGGCCTTCCGGCCCGGCTCGATCTCGCTCAGCGGCAACCAGAGCTACCACGCGATCGGTCGCGCCGTGGACATCGCTCCGCCGGCCATGTCGATCTTCAACTGGCTCTCTGCGAACTACCCGAACAGCCGCGAGCTCCTCTACACGCCCGCCGGCGCCAGCCGTCAGATCCTCGGCGGCTTCCTCGGCGCGCCCGTCTCTCCGGCCCTGGCCGCCCAGCACGAGAATCACATCCACTGGGCCTTCGAGCAGGGTGGCATCATGCCGAACCTCTACGACAACGGCGGCTACCTGCCCCCGGGCCTGTCGATGGTGGCGAACCAGACCGGCAAGCCGGAGCCGGTCTTCACCCCCGACCAACTCAAGGGCCTGTCGAAGTCGGGCGGTAACGTCTACTTCACCGGGGACGTCAACGGTGGGAACGAACTTGCTCGGCGCATCGCCGAGGAGATCGCGAAGCGCCGGCGTGACGTTGACAGCCTGTTCGGGATCAGCCAGTTGGAGGCGACCATCTCATGAGCTCCGTCGTTCTCCTCCAGTCGCCCTACATTCCACCGCCACCCGTCTACGGCACTCCCGGCTGGGAGCGCATGATCCTCACCTGGACCGGATGGGACGGGTCCGTGTGGGACCTGACCCACCCGGACGGCGGGGTGTTCCTGACCCGTGGCGGCGTGCGCGGGCTCGGGATGCCCGACAAGATCAACCACTACCGCGACGAGAACGCCACCATTGACGGGGCCTACTGGCGCGGACTCAAGTACGGGCCGCGCGAGGTGTACTGGCCGACCCATCTGTTCAACGACGCCTCGACGCGCGAGTGGACCGACTTCGACCGGGCCTTCTGGAAGTCGCTGCACCCGCGCCGTGAGGGCGTCTGGTCCGTGACAGTTCCTGGTGTGAGCACTCGTACGCTTCGGCTTCGGCTGACGAGCGATGGGAGCTGGGCGCCCGAGGTCGACCCGACCTTCTTCGGCTGGACGGACTACCCGATCACGCTGCAGGCCGATCAGCCGTTGTGGGTCGGCGGGACGATCGCACGTGAGTTCGAGGGCGTCGGCGGGACTCCCTTCTTCGGAGGGACGACCGCCGGCGACCCGATCATTGTCATCGGTAGCGGCCGGACATTGTCGACTGCGTCGATCACGAACCCCGGCGACGAGGACGCGTGGCCCCGCTGGAAGGTGACCGGCCCTAGCACCATGGCAACGGTCGCCGTCGCCGGGCACACCGTCGAGATCCCCGTGACGCTCGCTGACGCGACGAAGTGGATCTCTATTGATTCCGACCCCACCGTGCAGTCGATCGTCGACCAGGACGGCAACGACGTCTTCGAGAGCATGGGCGCGATCGATTTCGGTGCGATCCCCGCCGGCGAGACGGTGAACCTGTCGCTGTCGATGACGGGCACAGGGAAGATCAGGGTCGAGTTCGATCCTCTCTACCTTCGGGCGTGGTGAGATGGCGCCGAAGATCGTCGTCTACAACAAGGCGTATGTCCGCAAGACGATGATCGGCGACCCCGTCTCCGCCACGATCATCCCGCGTCACAACGCTGTCGGAGCAGCAACGGTGGTCGTGCGTGCGAACCATCGAGCCGTTCCTCATCTGCTCCAGCCCGGCGCTCGCATGGTTATCACTGACGACGAGACCAACGTGTTCCTCCTCAGCGGTCGCGTGGTGAAGCGCAGTGGGTCGGGCGGCCTCGACAGCACGATGACGTTCGAGATCGAGGACGACTTCGCGATCCTCGGGCACGTCCTGGGATGGGTCCTGCCGGCCAACACGATCGACAACCAAGGCGCGGCCGGAAGCAACTGGGAGATGACGGGGCCGGCCGAGAGCGTGCTCAAGGCCGCGGTGTCGCAGAACGCGGTCACCCGCCTGGGCGGCATGGGAGTGAATCTCAGCGTGGCGGCAGACCTCGCGCGCGGGGCCACGATCTCCGCCAGTCTGCGATTCCACCCTCTGTTCGACCGCCTGTTCCCTGTCGTTGACGGCTCAGGCCTGGAAGCGGCCGGAATCGGCGTCACCGTGCGCCAGCAGAACGCCGGGCTCGTGCTGGACGTCTACGTGCCCAAGGTCTACCCTCGGCCCCTCACGGAGGCCGGAGGGGCCATCGCTGAGTGGTCCTGGAGCAACAGCGAACCGACCGCAACGCGAGTCGTTGTCGGAGGGCAGGGCGCCGCCCAGCTTCGGGTCTTCCGCCACATCGAGGACACGACTCGAGAGGCGGACATCGGTCGCATCATCGAGCGCTGGCGCGATGACAGCGGAGAGAGTGACGTCACTCGGCTCTACCTCGCCGGCCAGGAGACGATCGACGACGGGGCCGCGAAGAGCGGGCTGTCCCTCACACTGTCACAGACGGCCAACTTCCGCTACGGAAAGTCCCTCTCGGTCGGCGATCAGGCCACGATCGAGCTCGCCTCCGGGGTCCAGATCACCGACGTTCTCAAAGAGGCAACGCTATCCTGGAGCGGTGAGGACGGCTGGAAGGCGACGCCGAAGATCGGCGAGCGCACCGATGACCCGGACCTGACGTTCGGGAGAGTTCTGAGTCGCATCGTTCGAGCCATCTCCAACCAGACAAGGACATGAGGCCATGATCTCCATTGGCTACGACGGCACGGTGGACGAGACTCCATGGTCGAAGCTCGCCCCACGGCTCGGAAGCCGTTACGGCGTTGTGGCACTGAACGACTTCCACGTCACGGTAAAGCCCGCGGCGGACCGTACGGTCATCGTCGCCCCAGGAACCGCCTACGGCATGGGTATTGTCGACACCGAGACGGTCAACACCGAGGTGGCCCTGCCGCTGGTCTCGAGCGGAACCCAGTGGTTCTTGATCGTGCTCCGGCGTAACTGGTCCGGTGCCGGCGGCGCCACGACGGTCACGTACGTCGCGGGCGGGGCGACCGCGGCCGTCCCGTCCCGGAACGTCACACCAGGTACGCTGGACGACCAGCCGATCGCCCTGGTGCCCATCACCGCTGGCGTCCAGCTCGCGGGTACGCCCATCGACCTGCGGGTCTGGAACGGTGCCGGCGGAGCGTTCGCTCGAGACCCCCTGGTGATGCAGTACGTCAACGAGATCGGCACCCAACTCCGCATCGGCACCGACGACTGGACGGCAACGATCAATGGATCGTATGTGTTCGAGTGGAAGAAGAAGGTGACCATCGGCACTCGCGCATGGTCCTTCCCGCGCGGCGTGAACCCATCCTCGGATCACGATTCCTACTCCGCAGGTAGTGACGTCGGTCTCGTCGGGGGAACGATCGCAAACGCTCCTGTCGGATGGTATGTCATCACCCCCGTACTCCAGCTCGCCTGCGTCTCAGGGAACTCCCCGGGGGTCATCATTCTCAAGGCGAACTCGACAGTTCTCTCCTGTCGGGGCGACGTCACCACGACGACCCGAACTTTCTCTCCGCCGTTCACGTACTATCACGCCGGTGGGGCGCTGACGCTCATGGCCTACCATCACCTCAACGTCGGCACGGGGCTCCTCGCGAACGGCGGGTCCGCAATAGTGGTGGCGTTCCTCGGCGGTGAGGGATGAAGATCCCTCAGGTCGTCATGACACATCCATTCGAGATGGCTATTGCCGCAGGAATGCTTCTCGTCGGAGGACAGTCGCTACTGACGTCTGACCCGATGAATGCGCTGGCGGAACGCGATCTCGGTTCCGTGATGTCGGTCCTGTGGCAGGTGGGGGTCATCCTCGGAGGACTGTCGGTCCTCGTCTCGCTCATTGCCAAGCCGGCCCTGACTCGTCAGGGTCAGGGCCTTGCCTCATGGGGGCGGACGGTCGAAAGGGTAGGTTTGATCCTGATTTCGACGTCTTGCATGGTGTGGGCCTCCGTACTGCTCTTCGGAAACGACGGCGACAACTACTTCTCGATCGTTATGGTGTTGTCAGTAGGCGTAGGGAGCGCTCTCCGATCCCTCGCCATCCGACAAGCAGACATGCAAGTCCTCGAGAGTCTCAAGGTCATCAACGAGGTCGCCCGAAACATAGAAGCCGAATAGAAGCCCGGGGGTATCGCGGTGGATTGGGCGCTGGCGTTGGCTGGCCTCGTGTTCGGGGCTGGAGGCGGAGCTGTTGTCAAGACGGTCATCACAGGTCGAGCGTCGGCCAAGAAGATCGGCGCAGAGGCCGCAGCGGTCACGGGAAAGATTCCATTCGAGAATGATTCCCTGGCCGTTCAGAACGCTGAGCAGAGCTTGAACATCATGCAAGGACTGAATGTGACACTCGTAACAGAGAACGCGCGCCTCATCAAAGAGAACGACCGGCTCAACGGCATGATCTCAGAGAAGGACGCCGCTCTCGAGCGGTTGTCTCTCCAGCTCGAGAGTTATCGAGAGCGCGTTGAGATCGCAGAGTCAGCCCTTCGAGTGGCGAACTCGAAGTACACTGAACTTCGTCGGGATCTCGACGCGCTTCGCGATCACCCAGGGAGCCAAGCATGACCTCCTACCTCTACCCGCCATACGTCGCGATCTCTCAGGACGGGACCTTCGTCCCCAGCGGCTCCGGGACGATCTATGCGGAGACGGACACCTCCTTCGTCACGCCGCTGACCATCACGGATGCCAGCGGCAACGCGAAGACCTCCGTGGCAGTCGTCGGTGGGCTGACCGAGGCGTTCTACTGCGACTACCCCGAGGCTGTGTGGGTATCGGGCAACGTCATCGTCCCGATCTCCTCGCCGAAGGGGCTCCGGGCTGCCGCTGAGGCCGCCCAGTCGAGCGCCTACGGGTCTGCGAACAGCGCCGCCGCCGCGGCGAGCCAGGCCGCTGCCGCCGCCCAGGCCGCGGCGGATGCCGTCGCGCTGGCCGGTTCGAGCGGAGTCTCGTACTCGGCAGACTTCATGCCGTACCCCCGCGTCAAGTACGACGGCACCGCCTGGCCTACTACGCGCGTCGCGCCCGACGGCTACGTCGGCCCGCTCGAGTTCTGGTCCGGCTTGCATCCGTCAGCTCCAGAGCCCGCTGTCGCGGCCAACAGCGACATCTGGACCCGCGTCAAGCCAGTGGTGGCGTAGGGCCATGGCTCTGCAGTCATGCGCCCTTGACGGCGCGCTCTGGAACCCGTTCTACGGTGGCGGCTATCCGTTCTCCGCGGCACATGGGGTCTTCATCTATGGCGTGACCGAGCCGAGCACTGAGAATGCCGGAGTGCTTCTCGGCGTCGATCGCGACCTCTACGCGGGACCGTCGCAGATCGTCGGGTGGGCCACGCAGGCCGAAGCCTTCGCGAACATGGTGATGAACAAGAATGTCACCAGCCTCATCACCGTCAAGAGCGGTTACGTCTACTTCTACAACTGCTTCTTCTCGGGCGGTCCGGGTACGTTCGACACCGGTCAGGTGGACTGTCGCGCCGGGGCCGTAGCGCGGGTGACGTTCCTGCGTTGCACATTCAATCCGACGGCGCCGAGTTACTTCCTCGACGCAGTCATCGGCCATCACATGACCCTCGACCGCTGCCACATCTCGCACGCCGTGGACGGCGTCGGGTCCTACAACCAGTATGGGACCAGAACCGACAACATTGTCATGGGTTGCTACTTCGAGCACAGCGTGCGTTACGAAGTCGACCTCTCGCACACGGACGGTACGCACAACGACGCCGTCCAGCACCAGGGCGGTCTCGGGCTGACGGTGCTGGGTAACTCGTTCCACGGCTACGCCTTCCACGAAGACGGATCCGTTCCGGACGATCCGTGGTGGCGCACGGCGCAGTGTGTTCTTACGCAGGAGAACGTCGCAATCAACGGCGTCTACTACTGCGGCGACATCAATGTGCAGAACAACTGGATTTACGGATTCATGCACCCGCTCGTCTTCAAGACCCGGTCGTCCGGTGGCGAGACCGCATACGACACCATCGCAAAGAACAACCGCTGGATGAACAACGACCAGCGGATTTACGGGATCACGACCCCGCGGCCATACAACATCCGGCTCGACATGGCGACGACAATCAATGGGATCAGTTACCCGTTGAGTGACGTTGCCCCGGGCGGGACGCTCGACACGAATGGCAACGGATACGCCGACGTGGCTGACGTTGACCCGGTTCTTCGCGGACAGCCCGTGTACGTCCGCCGCGACAACTTCCTGGGAGGCTGACATGCCGCTGACCGTCCCGAAGCAGCACACGAACACCGGCAAGACTGTCGGCGCTGCGGTGCTCGCCGGAGAGTACGACGCCCTTCTGGGGACGAACCCTCCCCTGTACGGTGATGACGCCGGCAATGTCGTCGTCACCGTGGAGTCTCTCGTCGCGACGACGAGCGCCATGCTCATCGACAACACGGCAAACGACACCATGCGGATGCAGATGACGTTCGACTTCAAGCTCACCGGGCTGCCGTCCCAGGCCTCCGTCATCTGCGAGATGCGCAACTCGACGGCGAAGATCGGCACCGTCCTGATCAACCTCTCCGCCGGCAACGCAACGGTGCTGGTGCGCAACCGGCTCGACACCGGGCTGGTGGGATGGACGTCGGGCGTCGCGATCGCGCTGAACACCTGGTATCGCGTCCAGGTCGCGCTCGAGGTCGGCACGACGACGACCGGCAAGATGAAGGGCCGCCTGATCCGCCTGTTCGACGCCGTCACGATGGCGACCGGCGAGTCGACGAACCTCGATCTCGGGACGACC
>Ga0307375_10001192_pt1 | contig 29015 bp, 33 predicted proteins | sample TR1MG_FD_202531 | JGI IMG/M metagenome (GOLD analysis project Ga0307375, IMG submission 202531) | Soil microbial communities from Risofladan, Vaasa, Finland - TR-1 | ecosystem: Environmental > Terrestrial > Soil > Coastal area > Acid sulfate soil | place: Finland: Risofladan, Vaasa | collected...
ACGAAGGCAAGAGCCTCGCAGGGCATCCGATTTTCAAACTAAACAAAGACGTCTTCGTGCAAGTTGATATGCTATGGGCATCGGAACCCGAGGCAGATTGGGCACGTTATCGCTCAACGCCAGAGCGTGGCATTAAAGGCCTTGTATACGGCAGCATTTACAGCAGCCTAGGCAACGTATTAGAGATGAGCATACAGAGTAGCGGCGCACAGATGAAGATAAAAGGCGGCGAGCCTGTTAATTTTGCTCGCAGTCGCAAAGTAGATTCTGTCGATACACTATCATTGGACCAAGAAAATTTCGGCATAGACATTTTGCGTGAATTGTTTGATCGTGTATATCCATATACCGCATCTGGCGCTATGCAGATTGCTAAAGAGCTAAAACAGAATCCGGGCATTGACAAAAAGAATCTTAAAATGTCGCGACTTATTTCTGTCGTGCGAGGATTAGGAAGAAGCTTTGAGCTAAACGACATGTTTGGCAAGTATAATCTAAAAGGTATAAATTCCTATAACGAATACATTGAACGCTTTATGGCAGATATGACTGCTAAAACAGAAGCAGCAAAGACAGCTAAGAAATTCGACAAAGCACAAACACCTGAAGCGAAAGAAAAGGTGGAACAGATCCGCAAACAAATTGACGACGCAATGTCGCAAATTAAAGAACTCGTTTACGCTTGACAATTTCATAAATTCCTGCTATAATTGCGTAAACAATTATTAGGACACTCTCTTCATGCTTATAGGAATACTCGGACGCATCAATTCTGGTAAAGATACCGTTGCGAGAGAACTCGTTGAGACATACGGCTTCAGGCAAGACAGCTTTGCATCTACACTAAAAGACATTACAGCACAAATATTTGGTTGGGACAGGGAATTGCTATCTGGCGGATCTGTCGAGAGTCGTGCATTCCGCGAAGAAGTAGATGAGTGGTGGGCAGAACAGCTTGGCATGCCTAACTTCACTCCTCGCCTAGCACTTCAGTTGATCGGTACGGATGTATTTCGCAATAATTTCCACACAGACATTTGGGTCCTCAGCGCAATGCGCCGCTATAAAGAAGGCGAGAATGTAGTGATCAGCGATGCACGTTTTCCTAATGAAGTGCAAATCATACGCAGTCTAGGTGGACACATTATACAAGTGGACCGCGGCGAAGAACCTGAGTGGTGGCCTATAGCAAAAGAGGCAGCAGCAGGACACGAACCCGGCATTGTTGCAATGAACGACCACTATAATATACATGCAAGTGAGTGGGCATGGGCAAATGAAACTCCCGACGAGCTAATTCACAACGATGGCACGTTAGAACAGCTATACAGCATGGTAGGACTACTGAATAACAAGTATCAATTTTAGTTTCCTAGATAAATAACAGTATGAAACTTACTGATATCGACGAAAACCTAGCCGAAGCCCAACCTGCAGGCATTCTTGCTCGCATGGGCACCAAACTAAAGAAGCACACGCCGTTCAATAAGGCTGCTCGTGACCGAGCCGCCGGTGAGGAAATTACGCAACAGGCAGCTAATGAGGTTGCAGGTGCATTTAATACGTGGCTCGGTAAAGCAAAGGCGTCGGGTGTCAATCCTAAAGCACTTACCGTTGCAAATCTTATGGATTTCTTTCAAGAAGAGGGCTATGCTAAGACTGCTGAGCGAGTTATCAAAGCCGCAGCAGAAAAGAAGGCACCTAAGCAAGTTGAGCAACCATCGGAAGATGAACCAAAAGCAGGTACAGACTATACGGATCAAGCTAATGCGCAGTTAGCTAAGAACAAAAAGAAAGGTCCTTCGCAAAATGTACCGGGGTACGGACAGGTCAACATCAATACTGAATCGCTAGAAGCGCGCCTAGCAGCAATGCTAACAGAAGCTGGCGAAGAGCAAGAAGTTACGTTCAACCCTAAAGAAGTGAACAAACTAATTATGCAGATTATCGGCACTGTTCACAAAGAGAAGCCTAAAGCACTTGCAACAAAAATCGAAAAAGACGATACCGAAGCAAGTACAACAGACACAAGCACTATATCAGACGAAGATATTGCCCGTATTAAGCAACGATTAGATAAGTTCGGTGATGACTTAGAAAATACATTACGCTCAAAGATCGAAGACAAAGGACTTGAGAAGGATGTCATCGGCGGCGTCCGCGGCCTTATTGCTGATATAGCAGACGATATCTACTAACAAAATTCCTTTATATAACGATAGATAGATGCGCGAGACACTTCATAGTGTTTTGCTAATTCGCTTATCTTTTTTCCATTGCTGTATTCATTAGCAATATGCTTCCTAACAGCCTTTGCGATTGCCTTTGGTTTAGGCCTTCCGCATTTAGCACTTAACTTTTTACGTATTGCTTGTCCGTGTCGTGTGTCGTAAAAGTCACGCATACGCTTTGAACGTTTCTCAAGCACTTCCTTACCTTCGTCTGTCTTGTAAAACTTTTTGCAAGACTCGCTAATCTTCTCGTTATGCTCTTTTGTGCGTGATTTTGTGCTATGATGCGGGCTGACTTCCACAGGATCGGTTGTAACAAGGTTCTCGATATCATTAAAAGATGTTATTTTATCTAAACCGCTCATAAATTCCTGTATGTGATAAATATCACTATAGTCCAATTGGACATATTTATACATATTATTTATCTAAGGAGAAAAAGAATGGCCCTATTATCCCCAGGCGTGCAGGTGAGCGTGACGGACGAGAGTTTCTCGACTGGCGCAGGACCAGGTACAGTACCGCTTGTCTTTGTTGCTACTAAGCAGGATAAGACAACACCAGACGGTACAGCGACAGCAGTAGGTACGACAGCAGCCAACGCAAACAATCTTTACCTAATCTCTAGTCAGCGTGAGCTACTACAGACATTTGGTAACCCGGACTTTAACGAAGTCGGTGGATCAGCACAGAACGGCTACCCACTAAACGAATACGGTTTGCTTGCTGCATATTCCTACCTAGGACTTGCTAACCGCGCGTATGTAATTCGCGCAGACATTGATCTAGCAGAACTAGATCCACTATCAATTGCACCAACAGGCGATGCGGTAGACAGCACTTATTGGGTTGATCTAAACGAGTTTACGCCTGGTTTGTTTATATCGGATGCATCCAGTAATTGGACAGCAGTAGACGTAGACGTAATAGTTAACCCTAGTGCTACAGCGTTTGATACATCTAGCAATGTAAGCGGACGCCAAGTAGGCGACATAATTGCAGTATTTTATCCAGCAAGCGTAGATGCAACGACGGGTGTTCACCTAGAATACTATAACTTTACATCGGGCGGCACCTGGGCTAAACTAGACGGCGGCGCACTAGCTAATGAGATATACCAGTCTCCGCACTATACAGTACCTACCGGTACTGCTGGCGACCTTTGGTTGAAGACAACTACACCAAACAGTGGTTTAAGTCTCAACCTTAAGCGTTATGATGCAACACTAGCGCAGTTTGTTGACTTAGGTACAACGCCAATCTTCCAGAATCCAACGGCGTATTACGCATCGTCGGGTGTTACATCATCAGCAGTAACAGCAGGCACAGTAGTAGGTTTTGTTGATTCGACAGACAACAGTGTGTCGGGCGAAGATGTACTAGACGTTGTATTCCAGTCCCACAGTGGTGCAACAACAACATCAGCAACAGGTACAGCAACACCAACATTTGTTAACATTGCAGCACTAGACTCGATCGACATTACGCTCGGTGCAGGCGCGGCAGTTACGGTTGCATTTACGGGTGCTGAAACTACAGTGGACGAACTAGCAACAACAATTAACACTGATGCAGACGTTATTACAAACGGCAATATTGTCGCAAGCAGCACAACACTTACGGGCGGCGCAGAAGTACTAGTAATTACTGCTACTAACGGAGCAGACGTAACACTTGCTAATAACGTTAATACTCCACTAGCAGAAATGGGTTACGGTTCCGGTGGCACATATTCAAACTTCAGTGACCTAGACTCAGTATCTGGTGTAACATACGCAGCATCACTAACAACACCTGCAGGCGATACAGCATACGGTACATACTGGTATGACGCAAACTTTAACGTAGACCTACTTGTTAAAGATGCAGCTGGCACAGGTTGGATTGAAGTTGCAGGTACAGTTTCCACGCAAGCAGACGCTCCGACTTCACCATCGAACGGTGACATTTGGGTTGAAACAGATTCAGGCACATCGTATCCGGTAATTTACCGTCGTACAGCAGGTGCATGGGTACTAGTTGACAACACTGACCAAACATCACCACTAGGTATTATCTTTGCCGATGCACGACCAACTAACTCATCAGCGGCAACTAACGGCGTTAACAACGGCGGCGGCAGTGATCCAGATCTAGACAGCGATGCTCCAGATCCAGCACTGTATCCAGGAGGCACACTCCTATGGAATACACGCTACAGTGGACGCAACGTTAAGGTATGGACGCAAGACGCAGCTACAACAGATGTATCGGGACTAGTTTCCGTTGATCGTTGGGTCAGCGCAAGCGGCAACAACCTAGACGGTAGCTTAATTACTGGCGCAGCGGCACAGAAGAAAGTTGTTATTAACGCAATTGCAGCAACAATCACTGCAAATGAAGATGTACGCAATGACACAATCTTCTACAACCTAATTGCTGCACCTGGCTTCACTGAGCTAATGGACGAAATGCTAACTCTAAACACTGATCGTAAGGAACAGGCGTTTGTAATTGGCGACGCACCATTCGGACTATCTAATGCAACGACAAGTTTGCAAGCATGGTCATCTAATGCTAACAATGCAGCAGGCAACGGCGACGACGGACTAGTAACAACAAGTCCTTACTTGGGTGTTTACTACCCATCAGGCCTATCTACTAACGTAGACGGCAGCGAAGTAGTTGTTCCTGCAAGCCACATGGTACTACGTCAAATGGCGTTTAACGACCAGGTTGCTTATCCTTGGTTTGCACCAGCAGGCTTCTCACGTGGCACAATTAGCAATTCATCCGCAGTTGGTTACTTGGATAGCGAGGACGAGTTTGTAACAGTTGCGCTGAACGCAGGTCAGCGCGACACGCTATACACAAACAACGTTAACGCTATTGCAACACTTCCTGGACGAGGCATTGTTATTTGGGGACAGAAGACACGTAACCCAGTAGCAGGTTCGCTAGACCGTGTAAATGTTGCACGTCTTGTTAACTACATTCGTTACCAATCAGACCTGTTGGCACAGCCATTCTTGTTTGAGCCTAACGATACAGTAACACGAGATGCAGTTAAAGAAGCGTTTGACTCGTTCCTAGCAGAACTTGTTACACTACGCGGCGTAACTGACTTCCTGGTTGTTGTAGACGAGAGCAATAACACGCCAGCACGTATTGATCGCAACGAACTTTGGGTAGATATTGCTATACAGCCTACAAAGGCAGTAGAGTTTATCTTCATCCCAATTCGACTACGCAATACCGGCGACGATCTAAACCTATAAGGCTTAGTTGGACCCACACAGAGCCCTGCTTCGGCGGGGCTTTTTTACGGCTTGAAAATATTTTTAGACAAAAGTGATAAATAATAGTGATATAGTTACTGCTCAACAGGAGAACTTTAAATGGCAGATTTAAGCAAATTTGGTGTACCGCTAGACGGAGATAAGCAAGGCATTTTACAGCCTAAGCTGATGTACCGTTTCCGCGTCGTGTTTCAGAATTTTGGCACCAACAACAACCTCAGAGAGCTAACTGCAAACGTTCAGTCGGTTACACGCCCAGACATTACATATGCCAAGGGTGAAGTGCATTCGTATAATTCCGTAGCATACTACTCGGGCAAACATGCGTGGGCACCGATTACACTAACGGTACGTGATGACATTACAAATGCTACTACTTCGGCTGTTCATTCGCAGGTACAGCGTCAGCTAAACCACTACGAACAGATTGGTCCTGTAGCAGGAACAAACTACAAGTTTGGTATGCAAATTCATACGCTTGACGGCACAAATGCTGAAGAGACAGAAAGCTGGCAGCTAGACGGATGCTTCTTAGAGCAAGTTACCAACAACGAATTCAACTACACAGATACTTCGGGTCACATGCTTATTAGTATGCAGATCCAGTATGATAACGCAACTCTACTTAGCGGTCCTAATGATAACGATGGTACTACTGTCGGTGGCGATCCATTCCCTAACTTGTCGGATGGATACACTGGTGGTACGAGCATCGGTTAATAGAACTTTAATAGGATAACAACGTGCCAGATGGAATCTTCGGAGGTATCTTCGATCAAAACGTACACTTACGAGATTCGAGACATGCAGCTGAAGCATATGGTTACAACAAATCGGATCTTAGTAATGGAACACCTCGACTCAAGTTCGAGTTTTTCCTACGGTTTAATTTTAACCGCGACCTAGATACTTACGTTAGAAAATTCCTTACTGAACCCGATCAAGAGGTTATTACGACAGCAGTCAAGTCGGTTACGATGCCCGGAATGACAATGGGCACGGAAGTTTTAAATCAATACAACAAGAAACGCATCTCACAAACAAGCATAGATTATTCACCCGTCAACATTACGTTACACGATACTGTTGAAGGACGTTCTATGCGCCTGTGGGAAATGTATTACGAGTATTACTTTAAAGATGGCGTTGCTTATGAGAAACTTGGCGAGGGCGGCTCGACAGAGAGCAGAGGATTTTTTGAAACATTAATCCGTGGTCCTGCAGGAACCGAAGCACCTAAACTTAATAAGCGCGAATACGAAAATGATATTATTCGCGACAAGTTTAACGACAACTACGGTTACAACCTATCACGTGTCGGAAACAGCAAATACCTTATCGACAGCATAGATATTTTCCAGGTACACGGCGGACGCTTCTCGCGCACGACGCTTGTTAATCCACGCATCGCCAGCTTTGCACACGATACATTAAGCTACGAAGACAATGTTGGCTTGGTAGAAATGAATTTCGGTTTTGTATACGAGGGCGTTGTTTACGCAAACATTAATGAGCGTCTTTCGGATCGAGAGCTAGAACGCTATCGTTACGGCGACTTTTGGGAGATGGCGAATCTTATTACTATTCGCACTCCTGTTAACGGACGCAAAATCGAAAGCATTCCTAAGCCTCGCGTAGATACGTGCGGTGGTGGTGTAATTCCGCTTATCGGCGCAGGTATTACACAAAGTCCATTCTTCCAAGCAATCGGCGGCGTCATTGGTGATCGAAACGTAACACGTATTACCGATAGTATTGGTGGCGTAGTAGGTGCTATTCCCGGCGCTATTGGCGCGTATGCTAGTGCAAGCATCTTTGGCGGCGAAGTTAGTTTTAATCCTGACCCGCTTCAATCATTGCGCACCACAGGCAACCAAGTAGGACGTAGCGTTGTTAATAGAGCGCGCGGAAACTTTGCGGCAGCAGTAGCGCAAACAGGCGCAAACATTCTAAGCGGAGTCTTCGGCAGTGGCGGTTAATAGAAGCAGTACCTCACTCGTTCGTTACCTAGGTGCCACTGTAAAGGCAAACAGTAGCAGCGGTTCGCTTGCTAACGTAGCGCAAGACACGCAAGGCAGCGTAACAAGAAACGACCCTTCGGCACGCCGCCTGTCAACACCGGGACTAACGCAAGACTCAATTAAAATTGCAGACTACCAAGCAGCACTAGGCTATCTAGGTGCGCGCGGCGTTGATCCTCTTGTAGCAAAAACAATGGCAGCAGTATTTGTAGACGCTGCAAAATCGGAAGGTGTCGGCGTTATGTCTTTGCTAGAATCAACAAATACTAATGCATTGTCGCTAGTTAATGCGCAAGTATTCAATCGCATTAATCAACTACGCGATTTATCAAGCCAGTTAAATAGTTCGAGTCCCGTCGACAATACAGCGAGTGTTCCTGCAAGACGCATACAAGCATAATGGCTAAGAAAAAGAAATTTATGAGCGGCGAATATACGCCGATCAATCCTGACAAATATAAAGGCACGTATCCGATACGTTGGCGCTCTAGTTGGGAAGTTGCTCTTATGCGCGTATTTGATAAACACCCCGATGTTGTCGCATGGGCATCGGAGTCGATAAAAATTCCCTACCTAAATCCTATCACAAAGAAAGTTGCTAATTACATTCCAGACTTTCTTGTTGTTTATGAAGACAAGAACGGCAATCGCCGCAAAGAGCTCATCGAAGTAAAGCCCTCCGCACAAACACATATTACTGAAGCAAAGTCTCGCTATGAGAAAGTGTCGTTAGCAATTAACGCAGCAAAGTGGAAATCGGCAGCAGCATGGTGCCGCAACCACGGAATAAGCTTTCGCGTCATAAACGAGAACGAGATATTCAACAAACCTAAAAAGTAGTCTGGTTTCGTGATAAATACACTGTATATCACAAAAGGAAATCCGTATGGGTACGAAACTAGAAGAAGCTTTTGATTTGCGTCCGATTAAGGAAGCAGAAGAAAGCCAATCAGACGATTTTGACGACACAGATCCCGATGATGCGAAAGAAGCGCAAAAGAACGCAGTAACACCCAAGGAAGCAATTGAACACGCTACTGAGATTGTTACAGCACTTTCCGCAGCCGAAAAAGTAGATCACGCCCTAACAACAGTGGCAGGCTTGAATGAGCACGACACTGAAATGGACGAGATTGCTAAAGAAGCACTCGAATCATACATGGAACTGAAAGAGCTTGGCATGAACATGGCTGACAGCCATAGCGGACGTATTATGGAAGTAGCCGCAACTATGCTAAAAACAGCACTTGAGGCACGTGACGCAAAAGTAAATCGTAAGCTAAAAACAATTGATCTACAGTTAAAGAAGATGAAGATTGATAAAGCAGGCGGCGACGAGGCAGTAGGCCCCGACGACGGTATGCCGTTCGATCGAAACGTACTTTTGAAGTCGCTTAAAGAGATTAGAAAGGACGAGCCTAATTAATATGAGGCTTATATTCCTGGATTATGATAAATACTAAGAAATAGCATTGAGGAATTTTTGCAAAATGAAAGCATTTAAAGACTATTTGCTGGCTGAATCCACAAAGGATTATGCCTACAAAATTAAGTTTGCTGTAAACGACCTTACTGAAGACCAGAAAGATGCGTTAGAAGCAGCACTAGCAAAGTTTGACGTTCGCTCGTTTGGCGCGTTTAAGAATACGCCGATTCAGCAGCATCCTGTAGACTTCCCGAATGTACGCAATTCAACAGTGTACATTGCAGAGTTTGTACTAGGTTATCCTGTCACAGTAGATGAGCTACGTGTTTACCTATCAGGCAAAGTAGGCATCAATCAGCAAGAGATTGCTGTATATAATGCATACGATCCGCGTGATAAGAACAACGAAGAAGCTATTGTTATCCGCGACGGCGTTGACGGCGACTACGAAACAGCACTAGGCAACGATTATGCTGTAGAAGACAAGCCAGCATACGGTAAAGAATATAACGACGAATTTCTAAAAGACATGAAGAAGGTTCGCGATGATCGCGACGTAGTAGAATTTGAAAACCCTTTGTCGCTAAAGACAAAAGTTGACAACACTTCTGTAGCGCCCGACGATGTCGGTGAGCGCGGCGGTTGGTCAACATTAGGCGGCGAGACTACTGATGGCCCGGGGAAGTAAGAACACTATATACGAGTGGCGTAAGATTGTTGCTGAATTATTTGAAGACGACAAGCCCTACGCTACAATGGATGATGGTCCTGAGGACTATCTCTACCGTAAAGACGGCGAGCAGAAGCTTGTAGGTTCGGCAGATAACGAACCCGAAGCAGACGAAGAGGCGCTTGCCGAAGAAGAGAATGACGGTTATCGATATCGTGAAGAAGTTGATTACGAAGAAGATAACAGCAAGATTTGGCACTACGTAAAGTCGCCAGGTGAGGAGTGGACATATATTGACCGTTCGCCCTACGCACCAATGGATGACTTTGCTTGGGAATTGTATAAAGATTTTCATAAAAAGAATGGCAGATGGCCAACAAAAGATGAAAGTCGTAAAATAGAAGAGCTTGAATACCAAAGGTATAAAAATGACTAAAGAACTCGAAGAACTACGTAAACTAGCTGGCCTACCAGTTGTCGAAGATTGTGACGAAGAAGTAGTTGAAGAAGCTAGTGGACAGAGAACATCAACACTACGGCGTATTGTCGGTCCAGGCGAAACATCAAGTGAGCGTGGACGCACGTTTTTGTCGTTCGGCAAAGACCAAAAGCATCTTGCTACAGTTATAGACAAGCTTACTGCTATGTATGGCGAGCCGCAAGTAAAGAACAAGGCGCTTGTTTTTAATGATGGCGAGAAAGACCTTATGCTACATAATTACGATAGATTTAATGAATTATCGTTTAATTATATGGACGAGTCAGACATGTTTAAAGAAGATTGCGACGAATCAGAAGACGACAAGAATGACGATGGCGAATGCAGCCCATTTACACATGCTGACGACAACGTTGCAATGGTACGCGAAGATGATTTCGAAGAAGACTACTTAGTTCCACCTAAGGACTTAGAGGATGGTCATTACGAAGATGACGACGACGGCCACTGGGATAACTCAGGTAATGTTAGTGTTCGCACTTCGGAACCGTTTGATAATGACCGCGTCGTAGACAACGATGACGAAGGCACATACAGCGGCAAGACAAACTTTGATGACGAAACATTCGATGACTGGACTGCAAAGTATCCAGACGAGTCCGTCGAAGAAGCAGATTCGGATGATCCGTCCGCAATTGAATGTCCGGGATGTAGTGAGATTGCATTCAACAAAATTGGCAAGGTAGGCAAAGATGATGAATTTGAATGTGAGAACTGCGGGAAGTACGGCATAATGGGTGCGCTAGATGAGCAAGGCCCAGGCGACGACGAAGACGAATTTGCAGCAGATGATGATGCAATGGTTGACGTAGGTGACGACGAAGATTACGAAGAGTTTGACTTTAACGATGAGTTTGAGCAAATGATGGGCAACACTAACCGTTTTGAAGCAATCGAAATAAACGAACTACGCAAACGCGCAGGACTAGCAGAAAAGACAATCGTTACAAAAGATGACATCGCGGCAGCAGGTGGCGAAGTAGTAGGACACAAGGACGAAGTTACTGGCGGCCCAGGCACATCAACACGCCACGACGGTAGCGACCAAGTACGTATTAGCGTAGCGAAAGGCTTCCCAAACATGAAGCAGTGGTGGAAGGAAGATCCAAAGGACATTATGTCTATGGTATACTGGCAGAAGAACCAACTACCACCTAGCGACGAAGAAGCATTTGCTCGCAATTGGGAAAAAGTAAAAGCTAACCTAACAAAGAAATTCGGCGCAGCACCGGAAGTAGCAGAATCGACAGATAACAAAGACGATTACGATTTCTTTAACTTCGACGACGAGAAAGCGTACTACCTAGTAGCTGACGAAATTGGCGATCAAATTATCTTCGGTATGCAAAACGAAGTTGGTGTTCCTGAGCAGTATACAGATAAGATTGTCGCGTTACTAACAGACCACGGCTTCGAGCAAGGTCGAGCATATGAATTTGCAGGCATGGAAGAAGATTTGCAGAACGGCTATAACGATCGAGAATCTGTTGATGACGAGTTTGATCTACGTTTCCCTGCAGGTGCTACTAGCAGTCCAGCACGTGAGCTAGGACCAGCAGGTGCGAAGCATGGCGATAACCCAATGCGCACACCGATGGCATCAGTTGATAAGGACGAAGATTACATTTACGAGTCCTTTAAACACGCTTATCGCAGATTCCGCAAGTAGTAAAAATGCCGAAGCCACCGAAGACAGCGAAAGAAAAGGACGACTTCGATAAAGCTCGCAAAGATCTTTGGAAAGAAGTCGACCGCATGTATAAGCGAGCAGACGTTCTATCGTTTTTGGATACGCAATGCGAACTTGTCGATATTGATACCGAAGCGTTTACTATTAGAACACTTGATTATAAAGGACGCAACAGGCGTCCTTTACAAGTTGCTCTTCGAAAGCTCATACGCGACAACATGTCAACGAAAGTAAAAGACGACAAGACTTCAGAAGACTTTGATACCATCGAAGAGAAGGTAATCGTTATTGAAGAAGCATTGCTTTCGATTCCTGTGCCGCTAGACGAAAAGATAAGAAAGCGCAACACAAAGAAAGCTAAAAACCCTCGCAAACCTGTCAAGAAGCCTAAGTAACGTTTGTTGGTGCTTTTTCACCGATAAATACATACATGAGTACGTTAGACGACAAGCTAGTCAAAAAAGCCCATACTAAGATTCGCTATACTCCCGAGATGCTCGATGAGCTCTCGAAGTGCGAAGATCCTGACACAGGGCCTATGTACTTCATGGAAAACTTCATGTACATTCAGCATCCTGTCAAAGGTAAGCTGAAGTTTGAACCATTTGATTATCAGCGCGAGCTTTGCGACGTTTATCACAGCTATCGTTATTCGATTGCTATGATTGGACGACAGCTAGGTAAGACAACACTAGCAGCAGGCTACCTACTATGGTACGCAATGTTCAAACCCGACTCTCTTATTCTTATTGCAGCACATAAGCGCGAAGGTGCTACAGAAATCATGGAAAAGATTCGCTACGCATACGAGGACCTTCCAGACCATATTCGCGCAGGCGTATCCGAATATAACAAGCAGAGCATGAAGTTTGACAATGGCTCGCGTATTATTTCCCAAGCAACAACACCAAACACAGGACGTGGTCTTGCTATTTCCCTTGTATACTTAGATGAGTTTGCGTTCGTGCAACCTCGCATTGCTAAGGAATTCTGGACTGCACTATCTCCAACACTATCGACGGGTGGTAAGTGTATCATTACTTCTACGCCAAACGTTGACGACGATCAGTTCGCTACTATTTGGCACGATTCGCAGCATACTATTGATGAGTTCGGTAACGACACTGACACAGGTAAGAACGGCTTCAAGGGCTACTTTGCAACATGGCGCGCCCATCCAGAACGCGATGAAGAGTGGGCAAGGCAAGAACGTTCCAAGACAAACGACGACAGATTCGAGCGTGAGCACGAGTGCAAGTTTATCTCCTTCCAAGAAACGCTCATTCGTTCAGGCACATTAGCAGCACTGAATCGAAAAGTATGCAATCCTATGCGTAAGTCCGGAGAAGTTCGCTGGTACGAAAAGATTAAAGACGGCAAGACATACTGCGTAGCACTCGATCCTTCTATGGGTACTGGCGGCGACTTCGCTGCCATACAAGTTCTCGAGCTACCGTCTATGAAGCAGGTTGCTGAATGGCAGCATAATCGTAGTATTGTTGAGGAACAAGTCCGCGTATTGCGACAAATCTTGCAAGAAATAGAACGCGAAGCACCCCATTCCGAAATTTACTGGACGTTAGAAAACAACAGCGTCGGAGAAGCAGCACTTGTATGTATACGCGACTCCGGTGAAGAGCGATTCCCCGGTACTATGATGCACGATCCTAACCGACACCTTCGAGGACGAGCAGCTCGCAAGGGCTACACCACAACAAACAAGACTAAAATGGAGGCCTGCTCTAAATTTAAGTCTTTGCTAGAGGGTGATAGCATGTCTGTTAAGAGTAAAAACTTAGCGCATGAGCTAAAGTACTTTATTGCTAAGGGTAATGGCTATGAAGCAGCCCAAGGCGAGCATGACGACCTCATATCGGCTATGCTAGTAGTCATACGCATGGCTCAGCACATTGCAACATGGGATGACAGACTTCATGATGCTATCAACAGCAATATCGGCGGCGAATTTGAAGACGATGACGCGCACCCAATGCCGTTAATTATCTAAATACAGCTATAACTGATAAATACAGTTATGCGAAAAACACTAAACGAAGCTATAGACTTCGGCAAAGTAGCCGAAAAAGCCGTTGCTATTATGAAAGGCAAGGGACACTCTGTTGTCATGTTCACACTCGATGGCATGGAAACAGCAGATCCTGAAGAGGCACGCCGTTTCTACGTTAAAACCCCAAATTACATGGTTACAATTGACGAAGACAATGCCCAGCTACGTATTAATAAGAACAGCAAAGTAAAGCTAGATGAATTAGAAGCAGTTATGAAACAGCTTCGTAACCTAGCTAGGCAATATATGCTCAAATATGAGCTAAAAGTATTTGGCAAAGAGATTGCACCTAAAGATTTTGCCTTCCAAGCAAAGAAATACAGGGATAAGAAAATGAATCAAGTAAGTGAAGCAGCACTATCTAAAATGCACGGTAGCACAAAGACAAGCTACCAAACACTAGAGTCAACAAAGATTATTGTACGTCACCGTAAGCCTGTACAAGAAGAAGTACGCGGCGCACGTTCACGTCAAATCAATGCAATCTTTATTGAACAGGCAGGCGAGCGTTTTCGCTTCCCGCATAACAACCTAGCAGGTGCAAGAGCAATGGCACGCCACATTGATGAAGGTGGTGAAATGCATGACGCCGTTGGCGCATACATTATTGAGTCTGTTGCAAACTTAATTAAGCTTTCCGAATTTATACGCTATACACGCACAAACAAGCTAATAAACGAGACTAGCGAAGATATTATTAAGATTGTACGCGAGAATATGGCAGCATATCGCCGTGAGATTTCCAAGTTCCAAGGTGCAACAACATATGCTAAAATGTGCGAGCAGATTGCTAGCCGTGAAGGCAGCGAGCTTGAAGAAGATACAGATGAGCTAAAAGATATGTTTACTGTACGCAAGTTTGACGAGAAGATTGGCGACACGCTACCGCTAATCAAGCGCCTTGTTACAGAAAAGAACGCATGGCGTTCGATGATCGAAGAAGCAAGCACAGAAGCGTTTGCAGTAACGTCCACAGAAGACTTAATCGAAGCTGACGTTATTGAGTTTGATTCTCCGGTACAGAAGCTAGGCTACAAGATTCGCGCACTATCGGAGCGCGTTATCGAAGAGTCGGAGCTATCGAAATTCGTTCACAAAATCGGTAACAAACTAATCGAAGGCAACGAGCTATCGAAGTTTGAAAAGTCGGTTGTCGGCAACGTGCTAGAAAATATCGAAGTTGCAGAGCAAGCAGAAGTCGAGTTTGTTGACAAGCTTGAAGAGTCGTTTAACGCATGGTCGGCTAAGATCGACAAGCTTGCCGAAGCAAATTTCCCTGCGCAAGGTTCCGAACAGGAGTGTGCATGGTGGGCAGGATGCCACAACGATGCAACCACTACAGAACCACATCCAATCTTAGGCGATGTGCCTATTTGTGATAGGTGTGTATCTAAGCTACGTAAGATCGAAGGACTAGACGAAGCAGAAGGCGATACATGTTCACGCTGCCGTAAGGGCACAATGGAACGTGGCGAAACAATGACAGGCCCCGCAGAACGTTGCAATCGTTGCGGCTGGCAGCACCAAGTAAGAGAAGACGACGACGACGGTTGCGAGACTTGCAGAGGCTGGGATCCAGATGATCAATCAGTATGTCCAGATTGCTTCGGTCAAAATGCAATTGACGGTTCGGTTACGGAAGATGATTGGGATGATGAGGTTCGCCGCGGCGAATCTGAGTCTGGAGCAACGGGCATGGGCATGCCAATGGACGATAACGAATCTAATTCCGAAAAGATACAAGACCTGCTCGATCGAGGTATCGAAGTAGTATCCCAGGTTTCCGGGATGGTCGGAAAAATAATTAAGATTGATGATAATCTTGCACTAATTCACCACAAAGCTTCGCGTAGAAAGGGCTGGGCCAGTGTAAACAGAGATACACTATCACTACAGCCACACAAATTCAAGAAAGGTGCATATGCACTTGTTAGTTCGTACGATGACAAACTAAGTGAAGAACCCGGCGACTGGGATCACGGCTATAACTATGAAGGACAAGGTAACATAGATCCAGAAGATTTCATGGACGAATGTCCAGCTTGTTCAGGAACAGGCATGAGTGCCGATCCATTCGGTCCTGGCGGCGGCGATTGCGAAAAGTGCGACGGCAACGGCTACGTATAAAGCGTTAAAACAACAAAATAAGCGAAAATATTAAACGGCGTTTTTATCTAATAAAACGCCGTTTTCTATTCAGCTTGACTAAATAAAAGGTAGAACGTATAATATGTATTATGCGTTCGACAGCTCAATCCGAAACTAATGCGGTTCGGTGTCGAGTCATAAAAGAGAAACGCATTTAGGCCAAAAATTATAATTACATATAAGGAGAATAATCATGGCATCTTTAGAAGAAATTAGAAAGAAGCTCCAAGAAATGGAGTCACGTAAGGGTGGTAACAATCGCCAATTCACATCTGGACTAACATACCCATTTTGGAATATCCCAGAGAACGAAGCCGCAGTCCTGCGCTTCCTACCAGACGCAAATCCAGAGAACACATTCTTCTGGCGTGAACGTCAGCTAATCAACCTTAAGTTTCCTGGCATCAAGGGCCAAGACGAAAACAAGTCTGTTGTCGTTAAAGTACCTTGTGTGGAGATGTGGGGTGAGACTTGCCCAATCCTAGCAGAGGTCCGTCCAATGTGGAATGACAAGTCGCTTGAAGATACAGCACGTCAGTATTGGAAGAAACGTTCTTACATGTTCCAGGGCTTTGTTAACGAAGATCCACTAAACGACGAAGAGAAGCCGGAGAATCCAATTCGCCGCTTTATCCTTGGTCCGCAGATTTTTAACATTGTTAAAGACGCGCTAATGGATCCAGATATGGAGAACATTCCGGTTGATTACCTAAACGGTACGGACTTCCGTATTACGCGCACCAAGAAAGGCCAGTATGCTGATTACAGCACTTCCAAGTGGGGACGTAAAGAGTCTTCGCTAACAGAAGAGCAGTTGGAAGCTATCGAGAAGCACGGCTTGTTTGATCTAAACGAGTGGTTGCCGAAGAAGCCTGATGCAGCAGGACTAAACGCTATTAGCGAAATGTTCGAAGCATCGGTTGATGGTGAGCTATACGATCCAGAACGTTGGGCTTCATACTACCGTCCATACGGACTAGAGTATGATGCATCCGATGATGATGACAAGGGTTCTGCAGGTGAGACGACAGAAACAAAGACCGAAGCTAAGACAGAGACAGTAACCGAGACAAAGGCTGAAGAGCCAGTTGAGGAGAAGGTTGAAGTTAAGGCAGAGGGTGGCGCTAAGTCGGCTCAAGATATTCTAGCTAAGATTCGCAACCGCGCGTCGGCAGAATAATAATAAACGAGGGGCGGCGCAATGTCGCCCCTTTAATAATACTGGAGAATTGAGATGGTAAAACCATTTAACCCCGATAAGTTCCGTAAGGGAATTACAAAAGCACTTCCAGGAGTGGCGGCAGGATTTCACGATCCTGATACCTGGGTCAGCACAGGCAACTATGTATTAAACTATCTTATCAGTGGAGACTTTCACAAAGGTATTCCACTAGGTAAGGTTACAGTTTTTGCAGGTGAATCCGGCGCTGGCAAGTCGTACATCGCAGCAGGCAACCTTGTTCGTCACGCACAGGAACAGGGTATCTTTGTTGTATTGCTTGACTCGGAAAACGCATTGGATGAAAAGTGGCTACAGGCACTAGGCATCGATACAAGTGAAGACAAGCTTCTTCGCATTGGTGTGTCGATGGTAGACGAAGTTGCTAAGATTTTGTCTGATTTCGTTAAAGACTATAAGGCCGATTTTGGACACCTAGAAGTTGATGAGCGTCCTAAGGTTATGTTTGTAGTTGATTCGCTAGGCATGCTACTTACGCCAACCGATAGCGATCAGTTTGAAAGAGGCGACATGAAGGGCGATCTAGGTCGTAAAGCTAAGTCACTCACAGCACTTGTTCGTAACGCAGTTAATCGTATTGCGCAATGGAATATCGGTCTTGTTTGCACGAACCACACATATGCTTCACAGGATATGTTTGATCCTGACGACAAGATTAGCGGCGGACAGGGCTTCATTTATGCAAGCTCTATCGTAGTTGCTATGCGAAAGTTGAAGTTGAAGCTAGACGAAGACGGCAACAAAGTAACTGACGTGAAGGGCATTCGTGCAGCATGTAAGATAATGAAGTCCAGGTATGCGAAACCTTTCGAGACAGTGAAGGTAAATATTCCGTATGATACTGGAATGGATCCGTATTCGGGCATGTTTGATATGCTTATGAATATGGAAGTTCTTACAAAAGTCGGCAACAGATACAAGTATGTATCGCCGGTCGATGGTGAGGAAGTTATCCTGTTCCAGAAAGCTTGGGGTCGAAATGATGACGGCTGTTTAGATCGTGTAATGAAGGAATTTTCGCAGGTTAAGAAAAATGCGAACTACAACATTGCGGATCATAACGCAGACGACGTCGTTGCTGATACTGAAGTAGAACTAGAGGTAGAAGAGACGGAATAATGTCAAAAGGACATTTTAAAGTAGTATGTAAGGAATGCGGCACTGTAATTAATCAGTGCCGCTGTCCTTCGCCTACAAAACAAACAATACACGACACATGCAACAGGTGTAAGGAAAAGGAATGAGAGAGGACTTCATAATTGATTTATGGTCTCGTATTAAGCACTTTGTTCCTGCTAAAGATAGGTTAGACGTTGCAGATGCAATTATAGCAATCTGTGATGATTACGGTTATGCAGACGGTATAGAAGACCACGCAGACCTGGACAAAGAACTTCACGCCGCAGTAAAAACATACTACGGTGCATACGAAGACGATGAGGACGAAGACTATGACTACTAAAGTCGAAATACTAAAAGAAGTAATTCGCAAGAAAAGCAAGAATCAAACTATAATGGTGCTTGACAGCATCCTTGAACACCTTGATGATCAGCTAATCCGAGAAATTACAAATCCAGAAGTGATCACAGAATTACATGCAATGCTTATTGAGTTCCTCGGGGTAAATCCTCAAGCAATGAAACTTAAGAAGCGAGTTGCACTACGCCATCGCCGCGCGATACTATTTCTTCGTGCTATGAAGGCAGGAGTAATGAAGGTTAAAGATTAATGGCTGGATGGTATAACAAAGTATCGTCGGACCTATCACACCTACCTGACTGCATCGATCATTTTGACAGCGAGCTAGAGTATGCTAGGAAGACTGACCTCAATCTTAAGGGCAAGCCTATCGAGCGCCTGTCTGCAGAGATGCCGGGCATTGTTGAGCAGCGATACAATCAGCTACAGGAAATAGAAGCCATACTAGAGCACATGAACGCAGAGTTGCGTAAAATACGTTCTAAGTGGTTTCGCAAGTATCTGGAAAATTACAACCGAGCGTTAACGGCCCGCGATGCAGAAAAATATATCGACGGCGAAAGCGAAGTTGTAGACATGGCAATGCTTGTTAACGAATTTGCGTTGCTACGCAATCGCTGGATTGGGTTGCACAAAGCGTTAGAGACAAAAAACTTCCAGATCAACAATATCGTGAAACTACGATGTGCGGGTATGGATGATGCCACAATCTAAAATTACAGCACAGATGGTAAAAGACTTGCGCAACGAAACCGGCGCTGGCATGGTAGAGTGCAAGGCGGCTCTTGAAAAATGCAAGGGTGATATTTTGCTCGCAGAAGGCTGGCTGAAATATTATGGGTGCGCTATCAACACCTATGACACGCCACACGAAGAGTGGGCAATGACGGGTGCGCAAGCGTGGAAGCGGGCCCTACTCGAAGAGCGCTCTAAGTCTAAGTAGCAAAATCAATGACTTACGTCGGTCCTGACGTAACCTCTTGAAATCTAAAGAATTCTTTTTTCAGAAATGTGCATCTTTCTGGGTCTATAACCTGTTGAATCTACTGGAAATATTAAAATAGTTGTAAGTCATTGATTTCTAAGAGATTTCATAGTTGACTTCTGGAAACAATGGCTCTACAATTATATTTAACAGTTAGGGCACACTAACTTATAGACAAAGGACTTACACATGACCGCACAAGTAATTATTAAGAATGGCAGCTACCGTAACAACGACGTTACAGGTACGTTTAAACTTGTTAAGCCTTGGAAGGCTGGCAAGAACGGCGGCTTTGTCACTGTAGTAAATGATGGCTCCCTTGACGGTCCGGAACAGGTCCGCGTTAAGGTTGAGTTCGAGGACGTTGAGCAGATCGGTGAGCTGGCTGCTACGACACACGGTCCGAACGGCAAGGCAAACGACCTCCCGGAATTTGTTGAGACGGACGAGCAGACGATCGCCCGAATCGAAAAGACCTTTGCTTACATTGAGACGCTTGCGGCAGCAGCCCAGCGCAACCAGATACGTGGACTGATTATTTCCGGTCCCGCTGGTGTTGGTAAGTCTTACGGCGTTGAGAAGACGCTGGAGCGCATGAACATGACGCGAGTGCTGAAGGGCTTGCCCGAACGCTACGACCTGATCACAGGTGGTACGTCAGCTATTTCACTCTACATCAAGCTTTGGGACAACCGCAAGCCAGGTAACGTTGTCGTATTTGACGACTGTGACACGGCACTGTGGGACGAGCTCCAGTTGAACTTGCTCAAGGCTGCGATGGACACGAAGAAGAAACGCAAGCTTTGTTGGATGAAAGAGTCGAACGCCCTTAACGGACGTGGCGACGAGGAAGGTGAAAACATTCCTGAGAGCTTCCACTTTGAAGGCACGATTGTGTTCTTGACGAACATCAAGTTTGACCAGTGTAAGAGCAAGAAGATTGCTGCTCACTTAGAGGCTATCATGTCACGTGTTCATTACTTGGACTTGTGTCTCGATACGCGCCGCGAGCAGTTGCTCCGTGTTAAGCAGGTTGTCGCAGCAGGTATGCTTGATGACCGCGACCTTAGCACCAAGTTGAAAGACGCTGTTGTCAACTACGTTTACGATAACGTTGACTACTTGAACGAGCTGAGCCTGCGAACTGTACTGAAGGTAGCTGACCTGGCTGCAATCGACCCGGATGGCTGGGACGAGGCTGCGGACTTTACGGTACTGTCCCACAAGGGTCGCATCCAGAAGATGATAGCGCAGGATGCAGCATAACTGAACAATGTGTGGTCCATTGCCCCTCTTCGGAGGGGCTTTTTTAAACACTAAAAATTTTATTAACGTTGAGGAAACTGAAATGCCAGTATTTGAATTTACACAGAGAGAAGTAACGACCCACACCATCGTTGTTCGTGCGGATTCTGAGGAAGAAGCAGCAGAATTTGTCGGCGGTTTGTGCGACGACGAGTTCCCGAACTCCGAAACAGACTGGGAAGATACTGAGTGCGAAGAAGTTGACGAAGATTCTGATGTTGACGAGGACTTGACTGAGGAAGAATAACAGAACATGCCATGCAAGCTCGCCGCCCTTCGGGGCGGTTTTTCTGTACTTGCTTGATAAATACATGCATGGGATGGTTTATTATTTTACTAATCCTGATAATTCTATTTTGGGACACATAGCATGAGACTCACAGAAATACTAAACGAGGATATCAAGGGACAATTCTACGCAGCACTGAAAGGCAACCAGCCTGTCATCTTAGCGTATGGCGAAGGTTCTGGAAGGAACTTGGACATCATTGGAGTTCCTGTTACACTCGATCAGTGGGTAAAGACAATGGACATTGCTGTTGGTGGAGGCTATAATGATTTTGAGCCTAAGCCCGCTGGCAGAGATTTGAAAGATGCATTACGCGATATTAGCATTTCTCCAGATGAACTAAAGTTCATCCCTGCTCGTGAAGGCAGCGTAGCATTGTATATTACCGGACCAGAACATTACCTAAGAGAATTAGGCGAATATCTTGACGAAGCCAACTTTGCCCAAGAGATAGATTTATATGCAAACGGCCGCACCACTCTAAAAGGTGCTACAATTCCTGGACCAGTTTTACGCCTCTGGTGGGACTAAACTCCTTTAACTGAAAACGCAGTTTCAAAGACTTATTGACACTTTCTGTTGATGGTGTTATAATAGTTACTGCAATCGTAAAAAGGAGGACAATAATATGTCTACAATTACAACAAAGAAAGAGGCTGTTCTAGAAGGCCTTCGCAATACAGACCGTGGTCTGACAGCGGCACAAATCGAAGCACGTTATGGCGTTGCAAATGTTAGCGCAACAATTAACGATCTACGTTTCGACGGTTTTGCAATTTACACAAACCACCGCACAGACACAAAGGGTCGCGCTAAGACGTTCTATCGTCTCGGTACACCTTCACGTCGTATCGTGGCAGCAGGCTACAAGGCTTTGGCTCAAGGCCTAGTCTAAAGCAATTTAGCGGGGTGATTTGCGCGTAGTGCGCAATGACCCCCGCTTTCTAATTTGAGAGCACGCTCGTGGTCTTTTAGGGCCTAGTCCAATAAAATCAAAGACTTACGTGCGGGCTGATTTATAAGAAAATCAATGACTTACAGTTTCACATGGCTAACGTAGTACATTGCAAACGAGATAGTTTCGACGTTTATATCGGACGTCCTGGCCCCTGGGGCAACCCGTTTAGCATAGGAGCAGACGGAACACGTGAAGAGGTTGTTGAAAAATACGCTGAGTGGTTGCTATCGCAGCCCGATCTAGTCGAAAAGGCTCGGCGTGAATTGAATGGTAAGGTACTTGGATGTTGGTGCGCACCAAAATTGTGCCACGGTGACATACTAGTACAAATAATAAAAGGTGATAATAATGGATGAAGTACTCAAATATTTTAAGTATGTATTAGGCGGTGCGTTTGCACTTCAGACACTAGCAGTATTGATGGGCGGCCATAGCGTATTGCTTGCAATGTTGATTGCAGCAGTATTGGGCTTGGCAGCAGCACGTGAGTTTGATCTTTTGAAAGGAAAGGTTGAACTATGTGAAGCACATGTCTACAAGCACTTGGAACTAGGTACGCTTTTGTACTGCGATGCAGAACAAGCAACGCACACAGACTATCAGTACCTAGGTACAGCTAAGGTTCCTTGCGATAAAGTAGGTCGTTGTAGCCTAGCATAAAAGTTTCGGCTCGTTAGCTCAGTGGTAGAGCACACGCCTCTAAAACGTATTGGTCCAGGGTTCGATTCCCTGACGAGCCTCCAAACATAGGAAAGTAAGTATGAAGCCTAAAACAACAGATCGACTTAATTATTCACTCGAAGGGTGTGTAGTTAAGTTTCTGGGGTTAGATGATGTAATCCAGCCAGATGATTTTATACGCGACTTGTATGAAGCAGCCTGGCTCGACGCCGGCTTTGACACAACATATAAATCAAAAAACTGGCGCGGAACATTTTGGCATAAAGTAGACAATGATATGCCGGCTTGGGTAGGAAGAACATATCGTGATTTCTTAGAGTTTTGTGAGCAGGGCGACACTAAAATGATGCACGAGCTTGCAAGGGTAATTTAATGCTGGTGTGCCGTTGGACGGATAAGGGTCTCAAATTATAGGAAATAGAGTTGAACAAAATACCTAAGAAACTTGCAGAACTAATCGAAAAAGGCATGAAATCACCGGGATTCGCCGAAGGATACAAAGCAGCACAAAAAGACGATGATTGGGATTGCGGTTGTCCGCGCGGCGCAGAGGACGAATGCGTTTCTATAATTTGTCCCCGAAAATAGATTTGCTGGTGTGCCGTTGGACGGATAAGGGTCTCTAAAGCCTGGACTTGAGGGTTCGAATCCCTCCACTAGCGCAGCATGATAAATAAAAGTATATGAATAAATGGTTGACAAAATTATACGTTGGAGTTACAATAGGAACATGGATTAAAAGAATATTGATCATTCTTTTATGTCTAGCACTATATCAGTGCGGTGACTATTACTTTAACGTTCACTTACCAATGATGGAAAACGGAGGGCATGTACAATGACATAGACTAATTTAATACGCGGTCCCTAATACGGGTTGTTTGACCTATCCCCGAGCATTCGCTCACAAACAACATTTAACTTATTAGGAGAACTAAAATGAAACACTTTACAATCGAAAACGCAAAGACTCGACTCTTTGAATCAAAAGAACATTACCTAAATTTCAAACAAGCATGGAAGTCATTCCATAATAGCGACAAACTCGTATGGCGCGAGGACGTTGAGGTCTACGTGTATAACCAAAACAAGTATGCTACTATGCGCAATGTCAAGCATACTGCTCTTTCTGCAGAACACTACATGCTTTATAACTTGCTTCGCGGCTATAGCTCGGAGCGCGGCTTCCGTGAGGACGGCGATCATGGCTGGACAGCATGTGAGTATGCGCTATGGCAAATCAACCGTACAGCTAAGAACCTGAAAGACGTTAACAGCGAATACGCAATAAATCGCAAGAGTACTCGTGCAGCAATCGACAAATTATTGTTGCCGTTTAACGATACTGTCTCACACCAAATGTTATACGAAGTTGGCAAAGCTATATCAGAGCAGTTCTACGGACACGATAGCAGCACACACTTCAACTTTGAGGTTGAAGAATGGAAAGAGATAGAGGAAGAAAAGCCAATGTCTCTCAAAGAGAAGCTAATGACGAGGTTTGCATAATGGCACAGTTAAAACAGCACGAGTTCGAAGATCATATTGATAGCTATGCAAAGATTGACTTAGCAATACGCTGCCTTGCAGACGAGTATGCTAACAAGTTTGATAGTGGATCGCATGTTACGGATATTGAAGTGGAGTATGATGGTGTCTTTGGCACCATCGCCATTTCAACTGAAACATATTCGCCTTGTAGTTGCTGCGGTTCTGATTACGGTGAGTTCACTATTCCGCTTCGCTATCTTTACGAAGATGATTGGGCAGAACAGGTACAAGCCGAACTTGATAAAAAGCAGCGCATACGTGAAGAGGTCAAGCGTGAGAAAGCAGCCGAACAAAAGAAAAGGGAAGCTGAGGGCGAACGTAAACTTTACGAGAAGCTAAAAGAGAAGTACAAATAACAAACAACGGGGGCGTAGCTCAGTGGTAGAGCATTCACAGCTATAATTGTCCGGCGCGGCCAGTCGGAGATGAGCATCTACAGGTGGTCCTGTGGGTTGGTGAAAAGTCGGTAAAGCGTATGTGAGGATGGGGATTACGGCCAACAATCCCTAGTCAAACCAGGCGTGGTTCAATTCCACCCGCCCCCACCAATTAAACGGGCTCGACAGTAAAATGTCGGGCCTGTTCTGCTGAAAATGCGAAACGGCTGTCGTGTAGTTTAAATTCGAGGGCGCTGCCTGTGCGGCTAACGTGTTCGATAACTGCACCTTCAACAAAGCCTAATACCATTAAGCGTTGAACGTGCGGATCGGTTGCGTCAATAGCAGTTATGATTGCTTTTTTGCCTAGCCCTAGATCAGTTATGCACATTAGTTTGATTGAATTAGTTTGTCTTGTTGCTTAGGTTGTAGACGATAAAAGTCAGTAAGCTTCATTGCCTTGCCACCGACATATACAGTATTGCGTCCGCCACCTGCCGAAATGCCTTCGTATTTCTCCCATACAAGTCCGGGTGCAGTCATAACAAAACGGAATAGGGTTGGCATGTTCTTTTTGTTAGGTGCATTATACGCCGCCTGTCCTTCATACTCAGCCAAACCCAAATAGTCAAATTCTTGACCGCTACGTGCAAGCACATTGCTAAGATATTCAAAATGGCCTTCCTGAATAGAGCTGAGCGTATAGCCCATCGGATCGCCCGAATAATGGCGAATTTTAATACGATTCTTTTGAAAGAAACTTTTGCCATACCAACCGCCATCATAGGTAGACGGGTCAAGAACTGTTGTATTTCTTACGCCAGTAGGAATACGTTTTTCTTTTGTTGCTGCTTCATTTAAAATTTCAGTTATTTTCATTTTACACCTTACATGAATGACGGTACGAAACGTGCTACTGTACCTTTGTTAGAAGTGCCAGCGTAAGAGATACCGAAGTTACCCATTGTAGATGCTTTCTTAACAGCACTAACAATCTCACGGAAGTTATCGTGATCGTCTTCGGTGAAACGCTTGCCGTCCTTACGCTTAATAGCAACAGGAACTTCCACATCAACGTCATAGTTTAGATCGCCAAAGTCATCGCCCTCAGCACCTAAGTCTGCAGGGTCACCAACTAGTTCAGCAGCGTTCTTCCAAACAACATTGTAAAAATCGCTGTCGCGCAGTTCTTGTAATAATTCCCACGCGCTATCCTGTTTCTTTTCGAAATTCTTTTCCCAGTCCCAGCCACTGTGCATAGCGGGCTGCGTTGGTTCGCGCAGTTTTGCACCAGCAGTAAAATCTTTGTGATTAAGCTTCTGGTAGTTGCCTTTCTTTGTTTCTTTGCGCTTTGTTGTTCCTGTTTGGAATAGTAATTCGCCTGTCTCAGGATCTACAACATCGTGACTAACTTGGTCATCAATGCCTATCTCCCTAACAAAGTTTTCTGCGTCTTTGCTTGTAAGCCCGAGCCTATTAGATGAATCTTCGCCGCGTAAACCTGCAGGGACTTGCACCACCTTGCCCTTAGCTTCTTGGACTGGCGCTCGGCGCTCTAAACGTTCCATCCAACTAGCAATGTCTTCGTCAATATCTTTGTTTGAGTGAGGTACTAGTCCGAAGTGATCGATTTGCCCCACAAGCTCAAGATTAAGATCCTCTCTTCCGTCAATTTTAAAGGTAACGTTTTCGCCGAAGTTTTGATCTTTGTATGTAATGGTGCCGTCTTCAACATTTGCGTCAGACACAACACCGCCCGCGCCAGGTATTCTAGAAATAACAGACTTTCTTTGTGCTAATAGGCTCTTTACTTGGGCTACGATAGAATCTTCTTTGTTGTAGAAATCTTCTTCGATATCGTCGTATGTTCCACGGAAACCACCAAAATCGTCTAAATCGTCGTAATCTGGATCACACCACTCACAACCTTCGCCTTCACAATCTTTACATACGCCGTCGCCATCCTCATCCATTACTTTATCAGCAACAGCCTTTACCGCCATACCAATTAGCGGATTTTCTTCTAGCTCTTTTTCTTCGATGCCTTCGTATTCGCCTTTGAAGCGAATGTATGCTGCACCCGGCTCTTGGTCGAAGTCGACATCGTGCGGCGGAAAGTTATCACGCATCTGATAGTATTCATCAACTGTCGTAATTCTAGTCGCATCTTCGTATGGAACAGTGGTTGGGAACGGTATAACGTCACCCTCTTCGAGACTCTCGCCTGGCCATTTCTCTAACCAATCATTAAACCCATCATTATCTATGAAGTCACCATAAGCTGGATCAAAAATTAAATGCTGATCAGCACCGTCCGGACCACCGTATGCCAATACATTTATTGTGCCTTCTGCATCACCCGGACCGTACCCGCCAATTTCTAGTTCTGGACTACGCTTTGCTAGTGCCGCCGCAATTTGTGCATGTAGATCATCGTCTACAAACAGATCGCCGCTATCTTCACGCATATGCGGCTGCGGATCGCTGTTTTCCCAGTCTGACAAATCAGCTTCTGATTCAAACTTGTCACTCAAATATGTTGCCGCTTCTTGCCCGTACTTTGAGCGGACAATTGCTACTAGCTTATCTTGTGATAGATTTGGGTTGTTTACTATTAGCTCGTCGATTGCTGCCGCCATACGTGAAAAATAGCCTTCGTCAATTTTTCCGACAGATTCCCCCTTAACGACAGGCTCGTATGCATCAGAGAATAGTCCGTCATACTGATCAACAAATGATTCTTCTACTTCTTGCCCGTCTTCTTCATCGCGCAATATAACGTAGGTTCCACCGACCTTAATAACTGTCTGTAAATTTCCGCTATCATAATGAATGAACTGATCACCAACACTTGGTGGCTCAACCCATCGACCATGTTCGCTGATTTCTTTAACTGCTTCCATTAGTTTGCGCATTTCGTTCATATTAAAATCCCGTATAAATATAGTAGTGCTCTTGTATTTATCAAAGACTTATGCTATACTATAGGTTATGAAAAAGACTATCTTAGAAATAGTCGATGAAGTGAATTGTAGATTCCACAACCTCGACATTGTTACACGAAGAAAACTAACAAATGAACTGAGCTATATGCTCCCTTACGCCTATCATACTCCAGCATATAAGCTTGGTCGTTGGGACGGCAAGGTCAAGTTTTGCGATGTTGGTGCTCGTACCTATATAAACCTGCTTGACAGGTTGCTTCCTATTGTGCAGGATTCCGGCTATGATGTGGAACTTGTCGACAACCGCGTAGATCAGTCCTTCCGATTTGAGAAGGTTGACGCCAATACATTTGCTGACAAAACGTGGCCCGCCGGACATAAGCACGAAGGTGAGCCGATTATACTGCGAGACTATCAGGTCGAAATTGTCAACATGTTTTTAGAGAACACGCAGGGCATACAAGAGATCAGCACAGGCGCGGGCAAGACACTTGTCACCGCCGTATTGTCGAAACTGATCGAACCGTACGGACGCAGCATTGTCGTCGTACCGAGCAAACAGCTTGTAGAGCAGACGGAAGATGATTACAAGAACCTCGGACTTGACGTAGGTGTGCTTTATGGTGATCGAAAAGAATATACAAAGACGCATACCATTTGCACGTGGCAAAGTTTAGAAGCACTCAACAAGAAATCGAAAATATATGATCCAGATATTTCGTTGATGGATTTTATTGAGGGTGTTTCGTGTATTATCGTAGACGAAGTGCATGGTGCAAAGGCAGACGTGCTGAAGAAACTAATGACACGCGAGTTTGCAAACATTCCATTACGTTGGGGATTGACAGGCACAATACCGTTGGACGAGGCTGAGAAGATAGCACTTATTTTATCCATCGGTGATATCATACACGAAGTAACAGCAAAGGAATTGCAAGACCAGGGTGTGCTGTCTAATCTGCATGTTGAAGTCATGCAGCTAAAAGACCCTGTCATGAAGTTTCAAAATTACCAAGCAGAGTTAAAGTGGCTTGTGTCAGACAAGAAGCGTATGACATATGTTGCTAATCACATAATAGAACAAGCAAAGACAGGCAATACATTGGTGCTTGTGCAGCACATTAAAGCAGGCGAATTATTGCAGAGCATGATTCCCGACTCTGTGTTTATACA
>Ga0307375_10001194_pt1 | contig 29007 bp, 11 predicted proteins | sample TR1MG_FD_202531 | JGI IMG/M metagenome (GOLD analysis project Ga0307375, IMG submission 202531) | Soil microbial communities from Risofladan, Vaasa, Finland - TR-1 | ecosystem: Environmental > Terrestrial > Soil > Coastal area > Acid sulfate soil | place: Finland: Risofladan, Vaasa | collected...
CTGGCGTGCCATGGCCGCCTCATCGTGGAGATCACTCACTGCGATCTCGATCACTTCGTAGCCATTGTTGCGCAACCAAGTGCGAATACGCTGATCGTTCTCTGCCGTCGCTGCATTGCCATGCAAATGTCCGCTCAGACCGTCAAGATAGATGCAAACGCCTTCGTCATCGCCGTGGTGCGAGGCTCGGTAAATGACATCCGGCGTGGTCGTCCCGATCGCGCGGTCGAGGCGGATTTGTTGCCCTCGAATTCCCTCTTCGAATCCAGCCGCGAGGAGCAGATGCCGCAGACGTCGTTCCGCTTCATTGACTGGATGCCCACCACCTACGGGTTCCTTCGAAGGCTGTTTCGCCGGTATCTCATGCGAAAACGATAGGCGTGATCCCCACGCCTCAAGACGACCCTGTGCTGCCTTGCGGTCAAGATACTTGTGGTAATAGCCATTGCGGAATGTCTGAAGACAGTCCACGCAGGAAGTGTCACAGGCTGAGGGGCAATCCTCCACGACCTCAAGGGCAACTGCCGCGATCTCCTCGAAGCGCTCGCAGAGCTGATCAAGAAGACCGGACCCGCCGGGCATAGGGTCCCACAAAAGAGCGTCGACCTCTTCCCGGTCAACATAGCCAATGACCAAGATCTGCAGATCCTCCATATGCATGTCCAGCACCCGGGTAGCGGCAAAGCGTAGTGCCTCCAGTACGCTATAGGCCGTCCTCTGGTCCGGACAGGCGGCGAGGGATAAGACGTCAGCGACCACGTCGGCGTAGAAGCCAATCGAGGACACCTTCCGACCGCAACGCTCCTGGTGCGACTGCTCAAACTGGTCGCGCTGTCTGTCCGACGAAAGTGGCGAGACGCTCTGGCCACACACGGTGCAGATAGGGTAGCCAAACCGGTCAAAGCGATTGATCGCGCTCGAAGCCCCTACATTGACCAAACGCAGCCTTACCCCGCGGCGATGCTGCAAGCTCTGCGCACCCCAGCCATATGCGCGCCCGCCATTGTGCTGATTGCGCTCTAAGCCATATACCGCCACGCCCATCTGGAACCGAAGTTCTTCCTCATCAGAGATGTGAGATTGATGGACCAGGTCCACGTCACAGACTGCGATTGTCTGCAGCACCGTGCCTCCAAGCGCAGCGGGCGCGACACCCAAGTTCGTTTCCTTAACTGCCTGCCGCTCAGTCGAAATCTCAAAGGTGGGCATCTCTGCCCGCTGCTCGTCGATATCCCGGTGGAAACGTCGGGCGACAAAACGGTTCCCGTTGGCATAGATTAGATTGCCCGGAACGTACTCGCGCAAAGCGACGCTCGGCGGACGTGGAAGCGAAAACGCCATTGCCCCGGTTCGCCAGAAAGGAATCTCCGCCGTACCCAGAACCGAACCCACTTCGAGTCCGTAGCCCGGTAAAAACCCTTCCGCCGCGAGTACGCCAAAGGTGTTTACGTCGTCGTACCCTTCCGCCTCGCGGCGGGTACGACGCGCAGTGCCCTTGAGCCGCTTGACGACCGCGTCGCAGCGCCTGAATAACGCTTCGTCTTCTGGTTCCAGGTCGCCTTGAACCGCGCGCACCGCGCTTAGGCGCTTGATTTGCTCGAGTGCCCAGCGCAAGCGCCGCCCCAATCGGATGAGGACATCTTCGAGCCCGTGTACCATTCCGTGAACGTGCGCGCGCAACGCCTCCGGGCGAGTTACCTCGGCGTCAGCGTCTGGCCAACCCTGCCGAAAAGCACCCTCCACGTATGCGACCAAGTCATCGATATTGCGGTCGATCAGCGCTTGAAGGGGCGCAAGGTCGAAGGGCTTCTGCCTCACGATGCCTGCTTCGAACAGGTAGGCCGAGACCCTATCAGGCAAGCACATCTTGAGCGTCGCATCAATGTCGAGCCGCTCCGCTTGCGCGCGTGTCGCATCCCGTACGTACTGGTGAAGTCGCGTCATGACCGTTGCATGCACGTGTTTCGCGACCATGAGGTCGTTACGCAAATTGAATGCGGGCGGATCGACTCTTCCAGCGAGCAACTTGAGCGGTTCTGCAAAGTAAGCTCGGTCATGGGACACCGGCCGGCAGTAGGTAAGATCCACGGCCATGCGGTGACGTCGCCCCGCCCGCCCCGCGCGCTGCCAGTAGTTGGCTGGCAACGGTGGGACATTGCGCATGAGAACGGCGTCGAGCTGACCGATGTCGACACCGAGCTCCAGGGTTGGCGTGCAGACAAAGGTGTTGATTGCCTCAGAATCTCCCTTGAAGAGGTTCTCAAGCCGCTCTCTTTCATCATGCGGAACCATAGCTGTGTGCTCCTCCGGTCGGAGCATTGAATAGCCTTGGTCAAGCACCTGCAGATCGTAGTTGTCTGGATCCTCACGGACGAATTCAAGTGTGCCGTCACAGCGCCAGGCAGGACACGCCTGAAGTGGCGTCCGCCTTGTAGAGCGCCGTCGGCAACTCTTGCAGCGCCAGACACCGTGATTCTGCTGTAGTCGCACACGGTCCGCGTTGACCTGATAAACCTCGCTGACGTTCGGCAGCGGGTTACCCTTGGAGCCTTTGAGCCGGACCGGGGCGAGCAATTTCTGGCTCACAAGAACCTCAAACAGCTCCTCCATGACCTTTTCGGCCTCGTCCGCAGGGACGCCCCATTTCTTCGCCATCTGGCGAACAGTGGTATCGCCCCGATCGCTCAACCACTGCGTAACAAGTTCTGCCTTCTCCGCAGCTCCGCGACGAAGCTTGGTTCCGCTGGGATTGCCGATCTGTGGCAGGTAACCCTGTTGCACTTCGAGATCCCCATCCATCCAGTACTTGGTGAAAATCTCATGCTCCGGATCATGCAACACGCGCTTTCGCCGCAGGTAATCGAGCAGACTCGCCACACCTTCTCGCAGATCTTCAGGAGGCATTCCTAGAATATGGGCATTTTTTTGGATCCAAGGCAGCGTTGGATCCAGCCCAAGGTACTCCACCTTCATTCGACCCCAGGGTTCCAAGCCGATCGACTGCCGCGACGAAAGCGTGATTTCTCGTAGAACCTGAATGCGAAGGAATTTCCGCCGCTCCAACTCATGACGTCCGCCGCCCCCCTCCTTGCGCACAACCTGCCACACCTCAGGCACGAGCGCGCGCGACAGTGCCTCGTCTTTTTCCAAAAGGTCGTCCAGATGCAGCGCGAGATCGCCGACCGACATACCGGCGCTTTTCATACCGTCAGCCATCAATGCGCGCAGCCGAAACCGGCGGGCGTGGTCCTTCATCCAACCGGCCTGAAACGCCGCATCCTGTCGGTTATCGCAAAATACCAGCAACCGTGGCCGCTCCGAGTGCTGGATCATGTCCTGCGCCAGCACGTGCACATCGGCGACGTTGGTCGCGCGCACCTGTCGTGCGGGCTCGCGATAGTTGCTCCCAATGCGTCGCCCGTTGGCGCCACAAGAGAGGCAACTCGCGAGCATGCCCGGGTTGTCCTTCTTCTGGCGCACCGCGTACAGAGGGAAGGTCGCTCCGGCAATGCCACAATGCAGGCAACGACTCACGGCTTCCGGATGAGCTGTGCCACAGCGGCGGCAAAAATGAAGCGATGCCGTACGCTCGTGCTCCTCAAGCTCTTCGTCGTCGCTACCCCCCACCAAGCGGTCGAGCAGCACTGCACGTCGGCCACCTTGTGCTTCCTCCAGTGGCTCCCAGAACGATGAATTGCCTTGCGCTTCTCCACCACCGGGAGTCTTACCGATGAACTCGAAGTCCTTTAGAAACGAAATGAAGTAGTGCTGCCCACACGTCGTGCAGGTCATTGCAGGGAAATGCGCGTGTTTTGCCTCAGGACCGCCCTCCTCGATCTCATCCTCCGCAGCGAGCCAAAGACGCGGGCCTGAGTGGTTCTCGGGGAAACTCACTACCGCACCACTAATTCCGCGCAGGAATCCGTGCACGACCGGCCGCAAAAGCGGCCGTCCCTGAAATCGCGCTGCAGCACCTAATGTCAGCCAGCACAGAATTTCTGCCTCTGTAACCGGTCTCCCGAGTTTCTGCTCGAGTTCCGCTGGCAACTCGTACAGCGGTCGCGGTGCGGCAAGCGCCTCACTCAACTGAAACGCGAGCTCGCTTCGCGACAGAGCCGCGTACAAGGACTCGGGCCATTCGCCGACCGGCAGATCGATTCCGGCCAGATCGCGATAGGCATTGCGAATTGCCTCCCCGGAACCTGTCTCATCTTCCACCGCATGCACACAGTCGTTCAGGATCGCACCGGCATCCTTCGCCAGGGGAGGCGGCACCACACGGCCCTCACTCCATACTTCGCTTTCATATGCCTCACCAACGGTCGTCACCGCACTCGTCGGTACACCAAAGAAGCGTGAGGCAAAGTCATACGCAGCGGCGGGGTTATCTTTATCCGCGATCGTGGCCGAAGTGGCTATGCAAACCGTGTCTTGCGCCTCGCGTCCGCAGAACGCCCGCAGGCGGCGGATGAGACATGCGGTTTCCGCTCCCTGCGCACCGGTGAATGTATGCGCCTCGTCAAAAACAAGGAAGTCGAGTCGCGCGTCCCCGAACAGCTCAACATCGCGCTGGCGGGTAAGAAGTAACTCAAGCTGCTTCACGTTGGTGAGCAGAATGCGTGGCTGGCGGCCGGGAGTGCGCATGACCTCACGCGAGCAGACCTCCTCGGGCGGGTACACAGCCTCGCTACGCTTTTCAAGGCGAATCTGTGCCAGCCGCGCCTCATAATCGGCCCTGGAAGCCCCCGCGGGTAGGCGAATGCCTGCCACCTCGGCCTCGCGTTCAGGTGTCTTGCCCACATACATCCCAAACGAGATACCGGTACCTGCAAGAAGCGAACGCAAGCGCCAAAGCTGGTCCTCTGCGAGCGCGTTCATCGGGTAGACGATAATCGCGCTGATCCCTGCGCTCGCTCCCGCATCTCTCAAATCGAGACATTTGCTAACAATTGGGTAGAGAAAGCACTCCGTCTTACCCGAACCGGTACCGGTGGACACCAGCGTCGTCCTGCCGCCGCGAATTGCGCGGATCGCATCTTCCTGGTGACCATAGACATGGGTAATCTCTACCGGGATGCGCTGGCGCATATGCGGGTGGAATACGCCCTCTCGTACCAAATCATCAATCGCCGCCCCCTGGCGGAACGGGCGCGAAAGACTAACGTAGGGCCCTTTCAATAGTGGCGATTGGCGCGTCTCATCGAGCGAGAGCAACCGTCGCATTTGCGCGAGCAGGCGTGCATCGGCAAACGGATAGGCGGTGAGCTGGTAGCGGAGAAAGCTCCGAACAACCTTTTCGGTGAAGACGATTGGATTCAGGGCCATATATCGATCTCGATATTCAAGAAACCTCCGCTACTCGACATCCTTACCCGTTAGAGCATACTCGAAGCGATCACACTCCGTGGCTAACATACGGACATACAACTGAAATTCTTCTGCTTCAATTCCGACCTTCGGTATCCACGCTTCACCCAGCAGCCGGCCTTGGCGGTCGATTCGGAATCCCACCAGCATCGATGCTCTGTTTCGAAGCCAAGCCTGAATCGGCAAGTCCGGAAGGGAAGCAACCACTGCCTGCCGGACGACGAAGGTGCTAATCAGATAAGCGTTTCCGTCGTCTTGAATGGAGACTCGTTGCAGCCGGTTTCCGTCGCACTTGACCTCGATGTAGTCCTCAAGGACCGCGAGGTCCTTCGCATGACACAGCCTCCCCCAGTCAGCGGCCATCGTCGTCCTCCTCAAGCAACTCTTCCCGGAAGGTCGCCAGCACCTCATCCCGACCAGGCAGGTATTCCTGCTCAAGGGCGTCAGCGTGTTCGACGACACGATTGACGAGCATCGCCACGCGTTCAGCGTCAACCTTGTCGCTGTCGGCAAGCAGAACATCGCCTTCCACCGTGAGATCGTAGGTACGCTCCTCCTTCGTCACAATCGCCCCGATGCGGATTGAGGCGACTGAAGTACTCTTCACCACAGCATTCTGCTCGTCTCCCGGGCCAACGCGCCCCACCGGGCTGATGCATCGGATCAGGACGCGCCCCCCCACTGAGCGCAATAGCAGTGAAAATGGCTGCACCCGGGTCCTGAGATGTGCGGTACCGAGTAGCACCCCCGGTTCCGTCTGCGGTTCCCAACTGATGTCTACCTCCGGAAGACTCAATCGCGAGAGACTTGCAAATCGCTTGCGGATTCTTTGAGCCGCGTCGAGATCCACAGCGAGCCCCCTTCTGCCACGCCCTAAATGCTCAGGTTTGACGGGGAATGCGCTCTTCAGGAGCTCAGCGATTTGCGGAACCAATCTTCGACCCCGCGCAAACTCCTTATTCGCATCAATAATTCGTTCCTCGCCCCCAGGGATGACTAATCCCTCATGCATGAGACGGAGAAACACATTCATCCGCTCAAGTACCCTTTGCACCTGAAGAACCTCGACCGTGTCCTCCAAGTGTGGGAAATACACTTGCAGCATGTCCTCGCCCCGTACTGACCGCCCCTGGATGGCACCTAGGCGAAGCTCCGTTTGCGAGCGAACACGGTCGATTCGACCTATGCGCTGCTCCATTGACGAAGGTGTCCAGGAAATCCCGTAGTGGTGAACGGATGAGCAGAACGTGTGGAGGTCTTCCCCCTCTTGAAGCAGGTCGGTCGTGACCAGCACCAGAGGGTATCCGGGCATCCGAAACTGCCGTACCAGGGTCTGGTTTATCTGCCCCGACATTCCACCCACAGGTTGCTGCTGTCGAAGAAGCTGGCCAAGCATCCGTGCCACTTCCTGCGAGGGCTTTGTTCTTGCATCAGGCTCATTGACGTCGAGGATAAGGTCGAAGTGGGCCGCAATGTCCGCCAATTCATCAAAGGCACCCCATTCACGGGTTTCGCGTGGCGTCCGCATCTGCCTCTCAAGCAAATCGAGATACTCGTTGATGCGTGCCGCTACTCTATCCACGCTTTCATCGTCAGCCGACTCCTGTGCCCGAAGCTCGATGCTTCCCAAGCGCCGGATCGTCATGATGTACAGGTCAATCAATGGATGCCCAAGGCGCGCAGCCGAAGCGAGCATCTGCGAGCGCAACTCCTGCTCGCGAAACACCTTTATCGGATCGGCCGGTTTGGATTTTGGCCACAACCTCTCTCGAAGGGCTTCCCGCTTTCGAAGCTCCGTGAAGAACGTCGGCAACGAGAGCAGGTTACCGATCTCAGGTGCGTCGGTCGCGTGAGGGAATCGAAGTGAGGACTCGAATCGCTCGTGCCAAATGACGCGCGCCGCATCCTGGTAAGGCCCAGCATGGTCCCTCAGCAATGCAATCGCCGCAGCCTGAACGGCTTCGAAACGATCCGCGCGAGCTGGCTTTCTCGCCCTGGACAAGAAACGCTTCGATTGCTCTCGCAGTACGGCCTTTAGGCTACGCGCATCCAACCGAAGTGCTTCAGCAAGGCGATCTTCCACTTCTCCTGGTTGGCATGCCAAAACATCCGCGAGATAGTTATCCTCGAAAAACGTCGCGTAGGCGGTACCACGCTGGATGAATCGCTGCTGAATATTTGCCCCGCTGATCATCCCGCGGGGCCCCTGTCCACGAAAGAACCACGCGAAGAGTGAATCCCTCCCGCCACTATCTTGTTCCGCTGCAGCTCCGCGTGCCTGGCCGGCCGAATCCGTCTGGCTGCCTTTTGACTCCGCCTCCAATTGCTCGGCGCGGTACTGCCTGAATGCCGCTTGCAGCCGCCCCTGAACTCCCGCCGGGAGCTCTCGTTGCAGACGCGCCATGAGCCAGGCGTCGTAGCGCTCGTCGAGCTTCTTCTTTAGTTCCTTCACAGAAGCAACCCGCCGAACAAAAATGAGCGTCTTTTCGCCGCGCACCCATGCGTTGGACATCGATTTCACGATCGCGTCCATCTTTGGATGCGGCATTTCGGTGTCGAACTTCTTGCGATAGGACCTGGTCAGCCTATTCACGTCCGAGACATCGATGCCCTCACGTTCCAGGACATCGTCGGTCTGCTCGGCGTCGTCAAAGTTCGCATCGTCCACATCATCTCGTTTTAACTTCGTGGTCTCCAAAAAGCTTTCGAACGACGCCAACATCCCAACTTGAAAGGACGAGCCAAAGCGCTCGTGCCCGAGCAGTTCACTCACCTTCTTCTGCACAAGTGCGACGATGAGGCGCTGTTTCGGATCCTCGATGTGGATCGGCTCGTCGTGTACGTGCACGCCCCCTCGCCTCCATTCGCGGCGATAGAGATTCTTTGTGTACTCCTCGTTGCCAATGCGGATCTTCGTGACCCTGCGAACAAGAAACTGCCCGGCAATCGCCTTCTTTTCGTCCTCCTCCAGATCCGTCTTCCGGAGCCCGTCAAATGGCTTACCCAGGCCGAATATGTCGAGCTGGTTCCACAGATGCCGATACGTTTCCTCCACCGGCGTCGCCGACAGAAAAAGCACGCGTTTGGCGCGGGAACCATAGCGCGGAAACAGTCGCGGATCCGCTGCACCAGCTGGATGTCCCATGGCGAGCGCGAGTACTCGATTGCGCGCCGAGACGTGCTCCCCAAAGCCGTGTTTGAGGTTGTGCCCCTCGTCCACGATAACCAGATCGAATATCGGCAGCGCGCAGCACAATGCCCTGGCAACGTTATCTTTGAACGTCTGCCGGTGTCGTAGGTCGAACACTTCGTCTTTCAGCCACGGCAGCGTGCGCCGCAGCCCGTCGCGAAGCCGCCGCGCAGCTTCCGGATCGACTGACTCTTTCCCCGCGACGGGCACGCTAAAACTCGGAAGCCGCAGGAAGAAGTCGCGATTGGGATTGATCGTGACTTCGTACGCCAGGTCGAGCAGGTTTCCGCACGCCACGAGGGGTCTACTGGGGCGATCATCTAGCGCCTTCACCCGCAGATCCGGGAAGCGGACGTTGTGCGCGACGAAGTTGCGCAGCTCCTTCATCCACTTGTTCTGGATGTTTTCGCGGGGCGCAATGACAAGCACCCTGAAATCGGGCTCGTAGTGGCGGAACAGCGCCATCGCGCCTAGCGCGACATAGGTCTTGCCCATCCCGACCTCATCCGCCAGGTAAGCAACGCCGCGTTGGTCGAGGACATTGTGGATCGCGACCGCCCCCTCCAGTTGTTCCTGCGATCGCTGCCCGGTACCGATGCGTGCCCCGAAATCCAGAAGTTCACCCGCGGTACGCACATCAATCACGCCGCGATCTCCTGAACGGGCGCGGCCCGACGCAAGAACCAGTGGTCAAACCAATCGAGGAATTCCCCCATTTCCTTGGGGCTCCGCTCAAGAATCCGCTGGCGGATGCTGCCGAGATTATTGAACCGCTCTTCCAAGTCCTTTGTATCTGAAGCGTGTGCCAACCAATAGTCTGGATAAGCTCTGGCCATTTCCTGGCAGAGCTGCCGCGCGCACAAGACAATCACGTAGTGGTCGACGTCGTCTCCGCTATTGATATCTGACGACACGCGATCAAGCAGGCTGCCGAGCGAGTCGTACTTCTTGCCGAAAAGGCGGTAACCCACTTCCTTCTCGTGCTTCGATTCGAGTGCGGCCCTGACGGCCCGCTCCAGGCAACCGAAGGCATGAAAGAAGCCGGCGAAGCGGTCAAAGAGGGTGTCGGTTCCCAATGCCATCCTGGCGCGGGTGACCAAGTCGGCACCCTGCCCTGTCAGGGCGACTTCGGGGGCTCGCGTTTCTAGAAAGGCAGCACGCTGTTCGGGAGTAAGTAGAGACCAATAGCGCAGGATGTCTGCCGCGGACAGGTGCATCAGGAGCGATGGCTTATGCGACATCCCCTCTTCTTGAACCAGTAGAAGTCCGGGAGTTTCGCCTCCCCCATATACCCAAAAGAGTGATGTTTCAACAAGCAAATCCGCGATGCGTTTCGTGGCCTCGGAATCGAGTTTGGTCCATGTGCGCGAAGGTAGCGATGGAAGCCTGGCAATTTCAATGCCCCGCGCCTCGATTCGAAGCTCTGGAGACTCGCTCGGCCCATCCCAGAATACTTCCGCCAGCGATCGATCCCAGTGATAGCGGAGGTTCAGACAGGTACCGCCGGATGCCGCAGAAGGCTCATCCTCCTTCTTAGTCTGAAACTCCGTCGGACGCCGATCGTCCGTCGACAGCCAAAACTCCGGTTTTCGAAATGGAACGAGATCAACCAGAAAACCAGTTTCAGCGTTTCCGCCTGCCTGGTGAGCGGCCGATGTCAGGTTAGCGGAACCGACGAACCACACTTCGCGCTTTGGATTCTGCGTAAAGAAGCGGTAAATCTTGGCGTGGACGAACCGTTCTCCGGCGTCCTCACTACGTCCGAGGCGCATAACCTCCTTCGGCAGCCGTCCCCACTTGGCCCCCAACTTGCGAACCGATTCGTATATCTCCCGGCGACAAAGGGCTTCACCACTTGCCGATCTGGGTAAGAAGACTCGGACCTCCTTGGGCTGAAAACGCTCGATAAAAGCCCTTAGCGGTTGGCACTCGATCGCATCGTCGAAATAAGGAGAGATAATTTCCAGATACGTTTCGCGCAGGAGATCACCGGCTGTCTGCTCAAGGAAATCCGCGAGCGGCTCTCGACCTGCGTAAAAGTGGGTGTGAAGCTGGCCCGATAGGGACTTCTGAACTCGCGACTCGGCACGCTTTAGAAATGCGACGATCTCACGCAATGCGAAAGGTGCATCGTCGGCTGTTGTTTTCCGACGCAGGTTTTCCAAGAATCCCACAAGATCATCTTTGAGGCGTGTTTTGTCGCCGTCCGGTATCTCCTCAATGTGGCATACCTCGACGTTCTCCCACCACCCAGACCGCGTCAGGTTGGCGGAAAGACTGGCCACGATGAGCGTCTGCGCGTGATTGCCCTCGTCGTCGCCCTGCTCCGCTTCGACGAGCAGGAAAACGTTCTTCGGGTGAAATATCCCGGTGCGATGCTGGACAGGGATCCGACGAATGTCGAGCTTGGCCGAACCAGCATCCCCAGTGACGAGTCCGTTGGCATCGAAGTAGACCGCAATCTGGCCCGAAATGGTACGCAGTGCGTCTTCAAGCTGCACCAGCCGGATGACAGCCGCATGGCTGAGCGGGATGTCAACCAGGACAGGAAGAATCTCCTGTTCGAAAAAACCCGGATCGAACTCGTACGTCACGAATACCGCAGCTCGAAGTCGACGACCTTTCATTCGCTCCTGGAAATGCTCCGAAAGGACGGCGCGTGGAATATCAGCCATCTCAGTCTGTTTTCAATGCTAACGCGACGCTTCGCAGCGAGTCCAGAAAGTAGGGAAAACGCCACAGCTCGGCGATTTTGTCGCGATGAGGTAGTGCACCCTGCTCATCCCGAAAGCGCACATGCAACTTGCCCTTACGCTTCTCAATCCATGGCGCGCCTCCCCGCCCACCCATGACGTCCTTATTCTGTTCGATGAGCAGTTCAACAAGGACTGAGTAATCGCCACCTGCTAGTGCCTTTCCAATGCTAACCCAGCGATTGCCGCTATCCTTATTGACCGCCTCAATCTCACCGTGAAGATCTCCGAATGCCTCCGCATTCACGGTCCGCAATCCTTTCCCCCACGCCTCGCGCACACGCTCTGCCACCGAGTCAACGCTCTTCCCGTCGAGCCCCAGCAAGTGCGTGAAAAGCGCCGCGACCGGCGCAAGCACTGCCTCGCTCGTCCGAATGCGCGCAAGGCGATGCTCAAGAGGATGCCAGTCCTCACCGCGGTTGTGTGCTGCCTTCGCGAGGTTGCCTACCATGCCGGTAGACCAAGTGAAATCCTTTTGCTCCAGACTGGCTTCCAGCAACACCGCCAACTGCTGCTGGCGGCCCTCAGTAGCGTCTTTCGGGCCGCCGTGAAGAAGATGGAAGCGATAGAACTCGCGCTCCCGAGCCAAGAGACGGCGCTTGAGGACGCGACCTACAGCCTCAATTACGGGCGCGTCGGCGCCTTTCACGTCGATCCGGCTCGATGGCCGGCGAAGCAGTTCACGAATCCGTTTGGCATCCTTACCGGCCCGCTCTTGCAGTATAGGGAGGCAGATTCTTTCGACGAACTCCAGGGCGGGTGGCGTTAGTCGCGTCGGATCACCCTCAACGAGCAAGGATTCTCGCGACGGCATCGTGTACAAGCCCCACAATCCGTAGATCTTCTGGTTGCCCAATATCTGGTGTATGGAATCGTCGGACAGCATGACGCGAGATCCTTCGGAGAGATTCTTTCGCACACGTTCGGTGCCGCGAAAGACCCAGTCGTTGTTCGCCGTCGCGCGAGCATAAGCCGCCAGCTGCTCCCATTTCAGAAAAGTGGATAGCTCCGTTCCGGGGCCCACTTCGTCCGAAAGCCGCGCCGCGAAGTAGTAGCCAAGGAGCAGCGTAGTGAAGTCGCGCACCGAATTGCTAACCGTCGTGAGGTTGCCAACGACATGGCGCCCCAAATGGGTCCAGATTTGCTGAATGCCCAACGGGTCTCGCGACCCCTTCACGGCGGCGCGCGAATCCAGATCGGTGAGGAACGGCGTTGTCAGCATCGCAGCGCGGTCACTCGAAAAGCGTACCTTGCGACTTGCCCACGTTATAGCCGGCGGCGGCCTGCGCCACGCCGGACACCCCACCGAAGTTCTCTTCGGCTTCGAGACGGGCAACGAGTTCCCTGTAGCTCTTATCCTCCATGAGGCCGCAGGCTGCAGCGAGCATCACGGATCGCGAATCCTGGGGCGCGTGCTTGAGCACGTTGAAGAATAGTGCCATGAGGTCCGCGGGATCGACCGTGAACCTTCGGTCGTGCAGAATTGCGCCCATAGCTTTGAACCGATCGCGCCACGTGTCCACAGGCCCGTCCGCGAAGGCAGGGATGAAGATGGGCAACAGATCAGTTTTCTCCGCCAACTCATATGCGGGGGCCAACGCTGCCTTCCATGAATCAATGGCTGCGTCCCTGATTACCTCAGCTAGAAGCGCAAGATAGCTGTTCTTACCCAGAAGATTGCGGGCGTGAAGGTGGCACTCGCGCCAGATTTCCTCTGGGCTTTGCGCGAGCTGCCAGTCATAAAAGCGAATGCCGAGGCGGCTGGCAATCGGTTGGGGTTGATTGGCGCGGTCATCATGACCAAGCCTATAGTCGGCGAGCCGCAAGGTTTCGGGAATCATCCAGCCCTCGCCGCCGTTCTGGGAGAGGAAAACCGCGATACCCTTATCGCGGTCACCGCCACTGGTCCGAATCTTCTCTTCGAGATCATGGAAGGCGACAAGCGTCAAAACCGTGTGACGCATTTCAGGGTCTTTGTCCTTGTCGACGCGCCAGAAACCGATCGGATCAAAATTCGATCTCATGAGGCTTCGAATCTCTGTAGACGAGTAATCGCAATTCCGAAGAATCCACCGCAAATCAGAAAGATTGAGGTCAAGAGCAAATGCCATAATTACATCATTGATGACCTCGAGACGAAGGCGCTCGTGCGGGGTCGCAGCACTCCGCGGAAATACCCCCCTGAGACGATTTGCCACCAATAGCGCCTCGACTGCTCCGCATGGCAAAGAGATCGACAAGTGCTTAGCATTGGAAAAAATAGAACTACAGTTAATGTTCGATCTGGCGACGACCGGAAGCTCTTCAAGCACTGACCAAACGAGATGAAGGCCGCTTTGCCGCAACCTGGCGCTCCAGTCAAATACGAGACTATTGAGGACATTAGTTAAGCTCAGTGGATCGGGGTTGATCAGCTTCGGCGCCGAATGGCCGTGGGGCATCATGGGCACCACGGCCGCAATTGTCGTCCTTGCATTTGTTGATGACGTGACATCAATAAATGACGAACCACGGCCAGCCACGAGAAAATCTCGAAGCGATATCGAAGAATTGTGTTCGTTCGCGTCGAAATATTGCATCCGTCGACTCGCATACTCCGCTGACCTCATCAAGTATTGAGGTCGAACGCAGTAACGCTGTGACTCGATTTGTGCCCAGACGGCGCCACGTCCTTTCCCGCTCACCCATCCCTTTTGACTAAAATCGAACGGCCCGATCATGCGCCCTTCGTAAAGTGGCAATGCCACATCCTCGAACCATTCTTCCCGTAACCACGCATCTGCTTCACGCGAGAGGACAATTCCTGATGCGATGTCTGCACGTGCTATAGGTAGTAAATCATACGGAGACTGTGCACTGCGCCGCCCACCTTCGGGATGTGGCTCCACACCCAGCTCCGCCCACAACTCACTGATTGGGCGCCAATCGCCCTTAATCCAGCGACTGTACTCGTCGGGACGATAGCCATCGGCTTCCCATTTAGGGCGCGGGGGGAAGAGCTTGGAGTCGTTGGTCATGTCGAACTCTCGGGCGTACTTAATGCCCCAGCCATCGGGACCCTGGTCTCCGAGGAGTACAGAATTCGCGTAGATCTTCTCAAGAATCTCGAGATCGCGCGGCGACTGGATCTCGAGAATAGCCAAAGAGCGTGGGCTAAAGCCCTGGACTTGTGCACGCGCATAGGATGTAGCCAGATTCTCCGCGCGCTCCCAGTCCTCCAATTGCGTGCGCACGAACGCTGTGTTGAGCTTTTGAGTCGTCCCTCCCTTTTGTACAACGATTGCATTGAACTTGAAGCGGTAGTAGATCGACGGAAAGATCTTGTTCCAGTTGATGAAATTGAAGAGCCACTCCCACTTGCAGCGATCAAGGAAGAGCTTTCGCAGTCCAGCGGTGCCGTGATCGGAGTAAAGGCCAGATGGCACGATAAATCCTAAGCGACCGTCAACACGCAGAAGCGCATGCGCCTGCTCAATGAAGGCTTTGTAAAGATTCAAATCTGCCGACCCTTGGTGACGGAAGGGGTGTTCCGGGTCGGCGAACCCACTGCACTTCGCACGCACTGCACGCCAGCGAGAGTGTAGGTCATCGTTTTCCCGACCTCGCGCAATTGCGAAGCGGTCCTGGCTCTTCTCGTTCTCGAGCGGATCACCGAACGCGCTCGCAGCGTATCCCATCGCGTTTGACTGTGCACGAAAATGAGCGTTGTAGTCCAACCAGGCTCGTTCGATCTCCTCGTCCGCAAAGTATTCCGTCTGACATCGAAGCGCCACCTGCTTGCCATACGCGCGATAGAGCGGATCAATATTGGAGAAAAACTCCATAGAGTTTGGTTTCGCGATGTCCCACGGCGGGTTTCCAACGATTGCATCAAAGCCAGAATCCACAGCGCAGAAGACGTCGGGGAATTCAAGCTCCCAATGGAAGAAGCGCTTGCGAGCCGCCAATCGGTAGGCGATCGCCCGGGTCTCATCTGCGGGCGCTGCCAGCGTCGTTGGCAGTGGCGCGTGATTGAGATCGTCGGCCGGCCAAAACCAGCAGGCGCACCAGAGATCCATTGCCAATTTCAGTGAGCAGTACGTCGGCGAGCCGAGCAGCTCCTCTCGGTAGAGGCGCGCCCGCTCGGCGCTATCCTGCACCGGCAATTCATGCAAGCGCGAGAGCGTTTCAAGGGCTTGCGCGTGAACTTGTTCGATCGAACCACCGGGCGGCGCGTAGAGTTGCAGCTGCCCGCGAAGCGCGTCGGCGAGATCAGCCGCAACGCTTTTGCTGAACTCCTTGATTGCCTTGGTGCGCGCCTCTTTCTCGAAATGCACGCCGTTGCTGTGGCCCTTGTCGCCGCCTTCGCGGTTCTTCCACGCCATCGCCGGGTAATGCTGGAATGTGTCAAACCACGCTCCGAGGAGACTATTGCCGCACTTCACCTTATGGTCGAGGAACGAGAATGGGAGCGTACGGTCCATGGTCTCGATCCAGAGCGCAAGACGGCAAAGCTCGACTGCGAGCGGGTCAAGATCTACGCCGTAGATGCAGCGTTCGACGACGTGGCGGCGCAGGATAGCCTTTAAGCGTGGCTCGAAGAGCGCGTCGTCGGGGCGGCACGGCAGCAGTTCCTGGCCGAGACGCTCTTCCGACGTACTAGCGTTTGCGGGGGCACCTGCGAGCAAATACACGACGGCTCGCTCGCCGTCTGCCGACACGCGGTTGTGATAGTGAAGCGAGGCGAACAGTGCATCTGTGAGGAAACGCAGCGCCGCCACAGGGAAAGTGCCGGAGCCGCATCCCGGATCGCAGACCTTGAGTGCCAAGATCTCCTCTGGAAGCTTTGGTATCCACGCAGCGGACGGCGCGTCGAGCGCCGGTGTGCCGTCCGGCGCTTTGGGCGGCGTGTAGGCGAGCGGGCGCAGCGTGCGGTGGACCGTCGGTACCGCGAGCCCCGGCCGCGTATAGAAAGTGCCCGATCCCTTGCGCGTGCCGCCCCAACGCACGACATACCACTCGCCCGGCAGCATTACGCGGACGACGAGCTGACGCGCCTTGCGCGCCACGGCGTCTTCGTAGAAGAGACGCTTCTCTGGCGTCATGGCGCCTTTGGGCTTCTTCGCGAGCTTGCACACCTCCACGGCGCGACGGGCCCAAGTCTCGGCCCGCGTGCGCGTGACGTGACGTTCGTCACCTGGTTCGGCCTCATCTTCCGACTCGACGTCAATTTCTTCGGCGGTCTCCTCACCTTCTCCAGGCTCGCCATCCTGCACGGAAGAAGCGGCTTCCTCCTCTGGCGAATCGGCTACCTCGCCATCCACCGCCTCGTCGTCGCCGGTACTCGTGTCCTTCATTTTCTCGAGAAGGTCGGCGAGCGCCTTGTCGTCCATCGCCTCAAGGCGCGATAGTGGCAGGGCCGGCTGATTGCCGACGGCAAGGAATACCACAGGGTCGCCGGCGGGCGCGGTCTTCAGCTCAAAATCGAGCAGACCCTCGTAGAGAATGCCGATGTACTCGCTCGATAGGTCCGAGAAATCAACTGGCGCAGGCACCCAGATACTGGCACGGCCTTGACGCACCTTCACCTTTGTGCGGGTGATGCGCTCAAGCAGACGATGGACGTCGCGATCGGGGAGTATCTCCCTATCGAAGGCCGCGGATTCGAACACCGCGAGCGCACGTGACAACCCGTCTACCGAATCAGGCATGCCCAGAGCGAAGAGGTCGCCGCCGTAGGCCGGTACAGGCAGCGCGGGGTGGTGCGAGCCTTGGTGAACAAGTCGGAACAGGGCAAGCACCCGCGGCCAGGCATTCCAAGAGCGGGCAAGACGATTGCCGCCACGCGCGGCGACCTTCTCCAGATCCTCCAGCAGGCCGGTGAGGCCATAGGCGCCGTGGTAGAGGGCATTGTCGCGTGGCAGCAATTCCCTCGATTCGGCAAAGAGCACTACGACCATGCGCATGACCACGCGCACGGCGGCGCGATAGATGTCCGCGGGGTCTACGCCGGCGCACTGTTCCTTCAATACTTCGCCATGTCCCTGCACAAGCAACTCGACTGCTTCGCGCACGCGCTCGCCGAGGACGGCGGAAAGCTCCGCCTGCCCTTTTCGGCTATCGAGAATGGCTTGCAGCAGCGGCGCCGGGGCATCCTTCGCAGACGGAATCCAGAGCTTTGGGGAAAAAAGTGTCCTGAGGGCGTGGACTTGCGGGGAAAGTGCGCCTTCCTCAAACCAGAGATCGAGGTCCCACTCGCACCAGGCGTCGAAATCAAGACCGGCGAAGATAAGCCGCCATTGACGACCATTGGTAAGGAGCGCAAGACGCTCGCTGCCGGCGCGCAGCCACTGAACCGTCTGGCTCGATGACTTGCGGCCGCGGCCGATGCCCAGGCGCGCCTCCGCGTCGAGGAAAACCGGAAGGGTCGCCCCGTTCTGCCCGCGCCAGAGCTGACGGGGTTTAACGATTTCGCCCGTAACCGCCTGACGGCCCCATTCCGCACCTATCTGCGAACCGCGCTGCCATGTTCCGTTTGTCGCCGTGAAACCGCAGACCTTGTCCAGCACGAAGCTCACGAAATCCGGCATGTTGGCGCTGCCATTGAGCGCCGCGGTGGCGAACCGACGCAGCTCACGCTCTTCGTAGGCCGGCAGCACGTCTGGTGCAAATTCCGCCACGCGCCGTAGGCGCGGCGCGTCGAGCAGCAGACCGCCATGACGCAGGCGATCCCAGCCGAGCAGTTCGACGGGAGTCACGCACCCCCTCCCGGTAGGCGAAGCTCAATCGAGACGGGGAAGACTTGGGCCGTTCCGGACATGGCGTGACGTTTCGGCAGCAGGTATTTCAGAATGCGCTCGCGCTCACGATCGAGTTGGTCTCGCACCTCCTCGTAGTGACGGGTGCGGCGCGCAATCTCTTCGCGCTTCTGTTCAATTGAACGATCAATGGCATCGAGCAGAGCCGCCTCGTCAAACAACAGCCCCTGCTGTCGCTCGCCTTTCAGCTTTTCGATTTCGCGCTCGAGTTTGGTCAGCGTATTCTCCGCGATCAGACTCGACACCTCACCTTGGCGGCTGCGGTAGCGCTCCTCCTCCTGTTTGCGCGCCTGCACTCCAGTACGGTCGAGTTGAGCTTGCAGTGCTGAAGTGAGCCCCTTGGCGTGTGCGACAAGAAATTTGCCAAGGTCAGGCGTGACCTCGTCGAGAAGATCGCGGGCGCGGTCATGGTGGCTGGCGTCACAGACTGCCGTGGTATCACGCAGATCCATTGCAGACCGGTGAACCAGCGGCTGGCCGAGCACACTCTTCCGGATAGGAAAGACCAGCGTTCGCACCCAATGATGGAAGGTTTCACGCAGACCGTTCACGGCCAGCTCTTCAACGCTGAGAAGCACCAGCGCCTCTGCGCCAGGCGGGAGTTTGCTCAGACGCACCGTCCAGCGCGACACCTCTTCACCGGTGCCCGGAAAACGCCGGCGCGTAAGCGAAGAAAGCGCCCGCTGCAGCATCGGATGCGATAGATGCATGAGCAGCACGTCGGGGCGCGGGCAGAAGACCAGACGCTCGGCAATCTTCTCCAGGAATGGCTCTGGACTGAAGGCAATTCGGGCGACGGGGCCACGACTGCCCCGGCCAATATTGCGCCTCAACGAGTCGTCAATGACCTCGCTCCAGCCAGGTAGCGACGGATTGACGACTTTGCAGGTGCGCTCGACCGGGGAGCAGTCGATCTGCGGCCGGCCTGCACGGATAGCCATGGCGGCTTCCAGCGTGTCTCGAAGCGCGCCAGGATCAAGATCTATTTCCGCCGCGAGGGCCTGGAGTTGATCACCCGCAGCGCGTCCCTCGGCACCGGTGTCGATTGTGGCATCGGCGTCGATTGCCGCACGGCCGCGTGCCGCGAAAATGCGCCGATCGAGGTCTGCCTGCACCGCCTTGGCGCTCTCCCCTTCGACTAAGCGGCGATGGGCGGCCTCGTCGAACAACTCATTGGCCGAGCCCAAGTCCTCGCGAATCTCGTCGGCCTTGCGGATCACGTGTGCGAGAAAGGCCAGATCCTGGTCCTGATCGGTGACAAAGTGATGCACCGTGACATCGCGCGCCTGGCCGTGGCGATCCACGCGCCCGTTGCGCTGCTCAAGCTTGGAGGGATTCCAGGGGCAGTCAAAATGCAGCAGATAACGCGCCGTGCGCTGCAGATTCAGGCCTTCGGCAGCAGCATCCGTGGCAAGCAGTATGCGTACGGGGTGAGCCGGGTCATTGAAAGCGTGCTTGACGAGATCGCGGTCGGCTTCGTCCATGCCATCGGTTCCGCCACCGCCAAAGAGCGTGAGAATGCGCTCCTCCTCGTAGTGTTCACGCAGTCGGCGGACCAGGTAGTCGAGCGTCGTCTTGTACTCGGTAAAAATGAGCAAACGCTCGTCGTCGCGCCACTTTCCTTTTGCGCGCAGTAGCTTCTCGATGAGAGCGAACAACGAGTCGAAGCGCGCGTCGCCTGTCGGCGTCTGCGCGACAACGTCACCCCGATCGATCTCGAACCCAAGGCCCGCAACTGCGTCATCAATGGCGGCGATCTCCGACTCGAGGTCAGCCGCAACGTTTTTCAACCATGCCCCGACTACGCCAGCTGCGGTGGCTTCCCGCGCCTGCGCCTCTCGGTCGTCGCTGGTCTCTCGCTCGACATTGCGTCTGACCGCATCTACCTCGGACTCCCCTACGGCAAGATGCTCCGCGAGCCCCTCTTTGCAACGCCGCCACGACTCGGCAAAAGCCGTCGGGCAAGAGAGAAGCCGCTTGCCAAGAATCTCCACCGCGAAACTGCCTGCCCGACGGCGGCGGCCCTCGCCGCCAGCCATAAGCTTGCGAATGGCGGTACGGAAGTCGGCGAACGCGGCGCTTAGTGCGATCTCCTGGGGAGAAAGCGCAAGAATGAGAGCGTGCGGCGGATGCCGGGTGCAGAATTTTGGCGGATTGGTGCGGGCGTTGATCTCGCGCTTCAGGCGACGCAGCACAACCTGCTGGACGCGCTCTTTTTCAGCCGGCTTGAGCACGTCCGTCTGGCTGAAGCGCACGGGATCAAGGATTTCAAGCAGACCAGTGAAGCACCGCGTATGGCCATTATGCGGAGTGGCGCTGAGGAACAGGCGATGCTCGAACTGCGGCGCGAGCAGGCGCAGCATGCGGCACAGATCACTGTCATCACCGAACGCCGAAGGCATCAGATTGTGGCACTCATCGACAATCAGGAGATCCCACGGCAGGTGCGGCGAGCCTTCCGGCGTGCGGCAGGCCGCCATGAACTGCTCGAGCACGTCGTCCTGCCGCAGGTAGTGGTACGAAGCGATGATTCGGCTGAACGAGCGCCAAGGGTTCGCGTCCATTCCAAGGCGCCGGCGCAGCGCGTGGGTCTCCGTGCGGTCCACGAGATCGAATGGCATCGCGAACTTGTCCCACATCTCGTCGCGCCACTGCATGCGCAGTGAAGCCGGCGTGAGGATAAGCACCCGCTGGATCCGGCGGCGCAGCAGAAGCTCACTTAAAATCAGGCCGGCCTCGACTGTTTTTCCCAGACCAACGTCATCCGCGATCAATAAGTTGACGCGCGGCATGCGCAACGCCTTCAGCAGGGGCACAAGCTGAAAGTCCTCTACTTGCACCGCGCCGTGAAACGGGCTCGAAATAGGGAGACGTTCGAGTGGACCGCTGCTATCCGGATCAAGGAAAGGCGTGGCTGCAGTCCAGCGAGACGCGCGGAGCAAGGCGTCGAAGTCCTCGACCGGCATCGGATCGGTCGAAGTGACGTTCGGGAGCGCCGTAGGTTCGAGCAGGATCTTTCTGGGCTCAAGCTCCCAAAGAAGCTGTTCGTCCGCTGGGAGCTGATCGTCCTTGTACTCGAGATGAACCAGGTGAAGTCGCCCACTCTCCCCGTCGAAGGGCTCGACCGCGGAGACGATCCCACGCCGATTGCGCACCGTCGCGAACATTCCCGTGCGAGGAACCTGGGCGGATTGTTCCGGGTTCATCGACATTTACTTTGCATATAGCTCATCACGATCAGGTCGTTCGCGCGGAGGTTTGGGGCCAATGACAAGGTCTTCAATCTCGTGCGCGGGAACAATACGTCCAATCAGGTCCCTGTCATAGGTAAGCCCGAAAGCCACCGACATTCGATGCAAATTATCATCGCCGAGGCGATTGCCTCTGACCGCATCGAAATGCGGGAAGGGCGTGTATTGCGCAGGCACGCGCAGTTCTTGGCAGGCACGATCGACCGCTCGTCTGTACACCTCGCAGTAGGCTCCTCCGCCCGTAAGAAAAAATGGTAGACCATCCTCCCAGGCAGGTGCAAGCGGCGATCGTCGTTGGCGCGTTTCCCGGATAACCTGGGCGATTACACCCTTGGTCCTCTCAAGAAAATCACGGTCAGCCAGTTCTATGCTGTTTTGAGCTGTTCCCGACACCTTGCTCAACTCCTCAGCGCTTGGTATCGCTGCGACATCATCCCATGAATGTCCGGCTTGCGCCCCCGAGAGGCGGGCACTCATTAGAAAATGCGTTCCCAGGGGTTCAACGGCCGACGAAAAAATAGGATACCGGTCATTGTCTTCACCGGGTTGGCGGTGAACATTGAATGTAACGACGTCGAGCGTTCCCGCGCCACAATCGACCAGCAGATGCAGACTGCCTCGTCGCTGGGGTGAGCGTGCGTAGCCAGCGATTTGAGCCACAAATTCCGGTATTGGATAGAGCCCATCGAGTCCAATTTCAGCGCAGTCGCCAATCGATGTTTGAGCAATAGCCTTGTGGCTCGCCGATACTCCAATTTCCGCAGGCGATTGGCTTAGCCGCCATGCGCTCAAACCAATGTGCCTGTACAGATCTACAATTTTCGAACTTTCCCATGCATTGGTAGGACAACCGATGTTCACTTCCCAGGCCAATTTCCGGTCCTTGGTAAGCGCGGGCTGCTCACGATAAAACCACGCGCGCGCGTAGCGCATTACCCAAGCCAGAAATATGACTGAAGCGGCTTGTCCGTCCGCTCCCTTTTTCGCTCCCGGCAAAAATGGAAGCTTCAAATTTGACATTACGGAGGATGCCTGCTTTGCGCGGCCAAGAAAAACAGCCCCGCTATCAAGCTGAGACAGCTCTCCAGGCAAATATAGCGTTTCACCTCCACCAAGCACTCCGCCCCAAGTCAAGAAGAACACCTGGTCAGCTGCTCGCAGCGAGACCTTGGTATAAGCCGTCCCGAAATCGATCCCTATGCGTACTGGCAAGGCTTTACCCCGCCCTCCTCCAGGAGATTGAAGGTCTATCCCTGCCTTGACCCAGTCCGCAGGCAAGCGGAAGGCATCAGGGCGCGCAATTGCGGCCAATCCTGGCGCTGCAAACGATCGGGCCTGAGGAGCAACGATTGGTCTTGCTGCGGATTGTAAGGGCTTATCCGGCGAAGTGGTAGGTTGTTGCACCTGAGACGAAACTGGTTTGAACTGTGCTATAGGCGCAGACGGAAGCGCACGGGATGGCACGGCTTTGAGAGGTACCGTCTCTGGCTGTTTGTTGGCAACGGACGGCTCATGGCTGAAAATGTTCGGCGGCGCAATTGGCGTTACGCCTGATTTCCAGCTGACATCATCACTAATTTCGGACGCCGATGCCTCCTTTTTTGACGTTAATGGCTTGGCAGCGGATATGGCTGCCGGAGTCGCTTTTCCCCCGCGCGACAACCAGCGCTTCAGCTGATCCTTTATCTTCTCCATTGCGTCTCCGTCACTCTAACCGCACGACGCCCGCACAAACAAAATGTCGGTCCGCAAGCACCTTCTCATGTTCCAGAATGCGCTCACGGCGCGTATTCATACGCGCGCTGAGCTTGTCAATTTGACCTTGTATTGCCTTTGCAAGCGAATTGCGACCAGCAGCGATATGCGCGTGCAACGTTTGGTGTAGCCGCGGTAGCCTCCGGCTTAGATATTGCTCAATTGAGTCGATCTGGAAAGCGGCACGATCCGCATTTTCGTTACGCTTGCGCTGCAAGACCGCGCGATACCGCTCGTCCAGCATCGCTTCAGCCTCCTCGAACCGGCGCTGCACGATAGCTGAGTCGACCTCACCCTCGGCGCCGATCCAGTCCGCCCCGCTCAAACGAGCGCGCTGCACGAGCTGATCGGCTGCGTCCTCATCAAGCGCCTCCCCAGTGTCGAGGCGGAGCGTCGCGGCCGCAAGGATTTCCTCCTCTCTTACCCCGCGAAACACCCACACACGCACATAGATCGCGTAATCGCCCTTCACGACCGGAAATGACGCCTCACCTGCTTCCGCACGCACCGCAATTAGCGGATAGAAATGCTCCTGACGGGCCTTAAGATCACGGCTGATAAAGCGAACAAGCGGGTGAAATTGGTGAATTACCTCCGCGCCCTTTCGAGTAGGTTCGCTGATTTTATTTAGAAACCGACAGGTACGATTCTCGCCGGACGCCAGCATGGTCATGCCAAGCAATCCCTCCCCCCGGAGAAAATCATCTAGACGTGCGGCAAGCTCTCCGGGCAATTGGATGTTGATTACGCTTTTATCGATTCCTTCCTGCGCGAAACGATGCCCTGGCCAATATCTCGCAAGGTAATCTTGAACGTACACATATAAATCGTTCTCGGTGACTCGCCTGGCAAGCTCCTGGGCCGCCTCGATGCGCTCCATGACGCGTTGTCCGTGCGCCATCATATGCGCAGCATTCTTCTCCAGAGAATCACGTTGAAGTCGCAATGTCTCCAAGACCTGCGCTGCCTGGTCGATCTGCGCCTCTTCTTCGTCCCGAGTAAGCGGCCGGTTAAATAGTGCTGACTCAAGCCGGCGCACCGCCTCGCCCACAGCGGCTTCCGCCTCTCCAAGAGCCTCCTCAAACACCCGTAGACGTTCGAACAAACGAACAACGACGCGCTCATCGATTGTTTCGGCGAAGTAAAGGTTCCATATGTGGATAATTTCGGCCTTTTGGCCGAGCCGGTCGATTCGACCAATGCGTTGCTCGATGCGTGTTGGGTTCCACGGGAGATCGAAGTTGACAAGGACACGACAGAATTGAAGATCTACGCCCTCGGATGCGACCTCTGTCGAGACCAACACACGCAGGGTTTTGCTCTCCCGAAAATTATCGATGACCTCCTGCTTGGTCTGCGCCTGGCCGCCCCAGACGAGACATGCCGCCAGTCCATTGTCATTCAGCCGCCGAACAAGGTAGCGCGCTGTCGCCCGAAACGAAGTAAAAACAATAATCTTCTCGCCCGCATTCTCCTTGAGAAATTTCCCCGCCACTTCCATCAAGCGCGTGAACTTGCTGTCCGATCGTTCAAGCTCATCGACATCGACAGATCGCGGTATGACTGCACGGAGGGCTTCGCGCAGCGACACTGGCGGATCGTCATCCTCCATCTCGTCTTCACGCTCCTCCTCGAGGTCATCCACAAGCTCATCAATGCCAGTACCGCCTTCAAGCCATGCGCGTGCCACTGCCGCTGGACAGGATGTGACCTGCCGCTGAGGCATGGCGAGCAGAAAGCCATCGCTAATACCCCGACGCCAGGCGAAATCCCGCGTTGCGTCAGTGACCGCCTCATAGAGTTGTCGCTCCACGGCGCTCATATTGACCGGCTCGCGTCGCACCTCGCGTCGGATGCGCCGTGCCTCCACATCCCGTTTTCGAGTTCGGGTCACAACATGCGAAAGCAGGTTCATCCGCTCGAGCGCGTCTGCCAGTTCGGCTCGTACACTTTTGTTCGCCAGTTGCTCATCCGTTGGCGGCGCCTTCAAAATAGATTCCAACTGACGTGATTTGGACAAGAATGGGTGCTCGGATGCGGCGCGCAGTTTCTCTATTACCTCGTCGGCCGTCGACTGTCGATTGAGCACGATGTCACGAGCTTCAATAAGCGGCCTATTCGCATCAATCAGCCGCGAAAAGTCCTGTTCGCTCGAAAAATGATCTGGATCAAGCAGGTTGAGGAGATTGAAAAGATCCCTGTTATGCAGGTTGATGGGCGTTGCCGATAGCATAAGCTGGTGGACTGATACATCGCGCAGCAACTCACCCAACTGCCATGCCGCAGTTTCGCTGTTTCGCATGTAATGCGCTTCGTCGAATACGACAAGATCGACGATCGGCTCTTCCTGTGAATTGTCGCGAAGGAAATCCGCCAAGAGCCAGCGAGTACCTGGCTTTGCTGCAGAAGGTTTGCTGTTGGGGCGCCAATTCTTGGGTGGCCTCGCCGCCTGATAACTGATTATCCAGGCCCGCCCATCTCCGAGTGGCTGCACCGGCTGCCGTAATGCATCTCGGAGGTCTTTCGCATTGGTAATCGTTGCTTCTACGCCGAATCTGATTCTGAGCTCATCGCGCCACTTATCACGAAGCATGGCAGGGCACACCACGACAAGCCGACGCATATCAAAGCGTGCGCGTAATTCGGTCCATATGAGGCCCGCCTCAATCGTCTTGCCGAGCCCGACCTCGTCGGCGATGAGCAGACCCGTTGCCGGCGAATCGAGAAGCGTAATTAGTGGCCGATACTGATGCGCGTAGAAATCAGTACTGGTGATCCCCATCGCATATATCAGATTTGCCAGGCGGCCTGACAAATGAACGTAGGTCAGGTTTCTTCGGAGATCGACTGCCCTGCCATAGCGACCTTTGGCGGCGAGAGCAAATGGATCCTGAAGATCCAGGTTCTCAAGGGGGTCTAGCTCATCCTCATGCAAAAAATCCAGCGAACCATCCGCCCATCGGACCTGAACATATCGGCCGGAAGGCTTCATTCGTGGGGTCGTGTTTGTAATCACGCCCTCGCGCCCCGGATTATCTACGCTTCGAACAGCCGTTCCTGCCTCAAAGGTCATAATTGCACCAAGTACCGGATCTTCGGAATCGAATGAGCCATATTCAAGCTTCAGGGCAAACATAGTAGCCGAATAAGGCGGTATCCTAAGCCAAGCTTAGAACTGCGAGCTCAAAGACAAGTATCATTCTCAATACCGCGCCTGGCCCACATACCCGTGAACGGACCATAACAGTCGCCCGCCCGCCACTAACTAGCGCTTCTGCTTGGGAATTCGCGCCCTCACCTGCGCGTATGCCAGCCAACAGGATCGGCATCGACCCAGCTTCTTCAGACACGATTCACGCGGCGGGTGCGATGTCCTACCGTGACAATCTCGCCATGCCTGCCGATCACAGCAAAGGCATTGAGGTGTGATTCAAGACGCCGATACGTATTGTCTCCGCAAGCCCGGCGCAACCGCTCGCGTGCCTGCCGGTCGAAATAAAGAATTGAACTTCCACGGTGGCTATGCATTTCGTGACCGAAGTCGAGCAATTCGTTCAGCACGCATTGCGGGATGCCCCGCTGTTGCAGGCGGACGCGGGCATGTTGGGTGAAAGTGAGCATGATTTAAATCCTCCTTGTATGAAAGACAGGAATCAGCATACGAATGGAGAGGCTCACCGAATGCGCCCGCACATATTCCGTACTGTCTTACCGAAAAGTTGCCGAGACCGCTGAGAAAGCGACGGATGCGATTAAGAAGAAGCTCGAGCGACCGGCCTCAAAGAGCGAACAGAACGACGATTAATAAGGTGCTGTTACGCATAGCATCTGCGTGCCAGAAGCGCTTTTCCTTCTTCCCGATAGCGACCGATTGACAGGGGTTGCTACTTGCTTTTGGCTTTCATCGCGCCTTCCAGAAATCTTTTATGAGAGCGCAGCCCGGTCCACCGGGCTGGCGCGAGCAGACCGTCACCGGCGCTGCCGACCGCAAGCTGCAGACGCTCGGCTAACTCCCTGCCAGCGCCGCTACGTACTCTTATTGATTTCAATTCCTCAGCGTGCGCGCTTCAGAAGACACGCAGGCCCCCGGCGGTCGCGGCTGACACGCGACGCCGACCACCGCTGCAGCGCCGGTACCTGGTGGCAGCCATTCCCTAAACTCCCGTGTCGGGACTGGCCCGAGTCTCCGAATTTTTGACCCCAGACATCCCGGCGGTGAATCTGCTCGGCCCCACGACTGCAGTGTCATCGCCTTAGTCCCTGCGGACAATAGAGTCATAGGGCAGTCGCTCGGCGGCTGTTGTAATGCGGCTGTGCCAGTGGCAGGGCACCGGCCCTTCTGAGCAGTTCCACGCTGAGAACGTTAGGGCTCTTCACTGCCAGCGTTGGGCAGTTTTCCTCTGGATTGCATCGACCGGCCATGTGCCGGATCGCTCCTGATTGGTCGCTCTGACAAACGTATAAAAATGGTTGCTTCACTTGGAGTGGGCTCGTTCCGCTCCGTGCACGTCTGCACCCGGTGCTTCCCCACACAAACGCGAGAGGGGAACCAGAATGCCGGTGCAGCGGAAATTGCGTGTCGTTGAACGATGTGCACGTGCACGTGTATATGGTATTCGGCTTGGCCTTAAAATGGCCCACCGACGCGCATGAACTACCTAGCCTGCCAACATGACGATCACCACGTCATGCGTACGCAACGGTGCGGAGACGCAAACCATTCTCGCCGCTACACGCCTCCTCGCGCCCGGTCGACCAGACTTGAGGAACTCCTGGTCCTATGACTGGCCTCCTTCTCACCCTCGATGAAGTCAAGGCGCTAGCCGGCGAACTCGAGCAGCCGCAACGCCAGCTGGAGGAATTGCGCCGCCAGGGATTCTGGCGCGTCCGGCTATCCCGCGCCCATCGCGTTATACTTGAGCGTGCCCATTATGAGGCGGTTTGCGCCGGCGCCGTTGATCCGGCGACGAATCAGCAAGGGGAAAGGGAGAGGCCGGCGCTTCGCGTCGTGTCCAGGAAGGGATGAAGGCGACAAGGGTCTACACGAAGAGCGGCAGCTACTACTACGTGCAGGATCTGGCGGAGCGTAATCCAGCCACCGGCCGCCCAATGCAGAAATGGCACAAGCTATGCCGTATCGCTGAGGGCGAGGCCGTGATGCTGAAAGAGCTCGCCGGCCTTATTGGTGAGCAACCGCAGGCGTCCGGCAACATGAAGACTCTGATCGCCGACTTCAAGGCGGACCATTTCAAGACGCTTTCATTCGACGTGCGCAAGGAATACGAGCGCATGTTCGACGTAATCGAGGACGCGTTTCTCGAGTTCGATGCCGCCCAGGTCGAGCCAGGCGATATCACTAAGTTCCTTAACGATAACTTCGTCGGCAAACAAAACACGATGGGCAAGTACAAGGCGCGCCTATCAACCTTTTTTTCATGGTGCGTGCTGAACAAGAAGAAGAGCGGCGTCGATGTGAACCCCTGCCGCGAAATCAAACTGAAGAAGCCGGCGAAGCAGCGCGGGCGATTAAATGTGGAACTCTACTGGAAGATTTACGACGCACTCACCCCGATGGGCCAGTGCTTCCTCGAACTCATGTATCTTACGCGGCAGCGGCCTACGGAGATTAGGCTACTGCGCGAGTCACAGATCGGTCCTGAACGGATACATTTTGCACCGACAAAAACAGACGAAACGAGCGGCGAAGAAGTGGACATACTCATCACGCCCGAGATTAAGGCGTGTCTAGAGCGCGCACGTGCATTACGGCCGAAGGAGAAAGGTGTCGTAGTTGACTTTGATCGCAAGCGCGACCCTTATATCATCCAGGCACGAGATGGTGACAAATACACGAAGAATGGAATCTACGAGGTATGGCGCGACGCGGTCAAAGC